>SDBV01000482.1_pt1 | contig 57008 bp, 63 predicted proteins | sample 2277081 | NCBI WGS metagenome assembly SDBV01 (sample SAMN10402039, study PRJNA504765) | marine sediment metagenome | isolation source: marine sediment core GS10_PC15, 223 cmbsf | place: Arctic Ocean: Southern Knipovich Ridge | collected 2010
TCTTTTTTGTAATTCAGTTCTTTCATCGTCAGTTAATATAATTAATTTAATTGGTCTTGCCATAATATGTTTATAGCATAATAATCTGATTTTGTGAATTTAAATACAATTCAGGACACTAGTAGAGAAAGAAGTTCTGGAAAGGCTATTGGATATCGCTCAAGCTGCGCCTACTGCAATGAATACATTGTAAAAAACATTTATTATTATTCAGGATCCTCAAAAAATTGATGAGATTAGAAAGGCAATATTAAAGCAGGCAAAAAAAACTTATGGACTAGTACGTTTATTTTCCAGTAGATTATTCTCCTTTATCTTTCCAAAGGAAACAATAGACGCTTTCAAGCATATTGCAACCGATTTTCAATTACTGCTTGAGCATGCAGCCCTAAGTAAAGATTCCTTATTTCATGGTGCTCCGTGTCTTGTGCTATTTACCGGAATCGGCATTGATTCAAATGGCAAGGATAATGCACTTGCTGCGATGCATTACTTTATGATGCAGGCAGAAACAATGGGACTTGGTACCTGTATTAATGGTTTCAGTTCTACTTTGCCAAAGATATTAGCCAAGTTAATTGATGTACCCCGATTTTACAAAATATTCGGAGTCATTACTCTAGGATATTCAGCATCCAGATTTCCTAAAACTATATACAGGAAAGCTGCAGAAGTTCAATGGTTATAATCAGTTGAGAAAAGAAAAATTTTTTCACTGATCACTACTGCCTATAGTACATCTTGCTAAAAATTGGACTATAGGCTATCTTTCTTTTATTAGATTTTGGAGAAGATATGTCATTAAAGTTTGCCATTTTAGGATTTTTGGATTTATCACCGTTTTCAGGATATGATTTAATGCATATTTTTAAAGATTCTGTTAATTTCTACTGGTCAGCAACACATACTCAGATTTACAGAACCCTTAAATCTATATATTCTGAAGAGCTTGTTGAACAGGAAACAATTCCTCAAACTGATGCCCCTAATAAAAAGCTTTATCATATAACCAAAAAAGGGAGAACCACACTAAATAACTGGCTTCAGACTCCTCAGGAGCTTCCTCAAATTAAGCATAAATTTTTACTGCAGCTCTCATTTGCCGAACATCTTTCTAATGAACAAATCTTAAAAACATTGAATAGCTATAAAGCTAAGTTAGAGAAACGTTTATCTATTTACGATGATATCGATAAAAACCAAATACGTGAAAGAGCTAAAAACGAACGCCGGAATTTTCTATGGCATGCAATTCTTGATAATGGTATTTACTATTACCAGGCTGAATATAAATGGATAAATGAAGTTATAGAAAATCTAAAAGATCTGCCTGATAAAACTTCCTAATTATAACAAGATGAGCAAAAGAAATTGACAGTGAAGATATTATTTAACCTGTCATGCTGAATGTTTTCAATCCTGCTGATATCAATAATTAATTACCTGATCTAAAACCGGGTTGATTTATCATACAACAAAATACGATTTCTAGATTATTTAATTAAATAAAAAAAAATGTCTTTTAGACTTTTTTAAGAGTATATATCAAACCAGATGCAGGGTTATCCCTGCATCCCGGATAATATCCTTGTATTCATCAGGTATCCCCGTATCCGAAATGACAACATTAAAATCATCCAGATCTGCAAAATACGCCGGACAAATTTTACCGAATTTGCTGGAATCAACCAGTAATATTCTGCTTAAAGAAGAGTTTATAACAGCTTTTTTGGTTTCCATTTCATAAGGATTGTAACAGGTAACACCCAACTTATTATTCACACCCCCGGCAGAGATAAATGCCTTATTAGCCCGGTTTCGCCGAATTAGCTCCAATCCTTCGGGGCTTTCAAACATTAAAGTATTATCATGAAAATATCCACCTCCGAAAATGAGCCTGCACTCTGTTTTATTATGTGTTTCTGCCAGGATATTAAGAGCATAACATAAAACCGTTAAAGGGATACCAGGCGGAATAGATTTTGCTACATGTTCTGTTGTGGATCCGGAATCAATAATAATTATATCATCCGGCTCAATAAGTGAGGCTGCTTTTTGGCCAATCCTGATTTTTGCCTCAAGGTTAATAGATTCTTCACTGCTTATCAGGTACTTACTTTTATTATATTTTATACGGCTATGAGGATTTAGAACCGCGCCACCATGCAGAAGCCGGATAACTTTATCCTCTTCTAAAACCGTTAAATCCCTCCGTATTGTCATTTCTGAAACATTAAGCTGATCTGCAAGCTCATGAATACTTAATACATTATTAACTTTTAGGATATTGATGATTTTGTTAATTCTTTCATTCTTTTTATTCAAAATACTTACTCATAAGGACGTTCCCGATTCTCAATATACAGTTGATCCACATTGTTATCAAGCATTAATTAACAATATTATGAAATAATTATAACATTTATTGACAAACAAATCACTTTTTGTTATAATTATTACAATATTTGATATTTTTATAACATTATTAGTTAGAAAGTGTTAAAAAATAGGTTAGAAATTGAGTTAAAAATTGATCAGGAGGAAGTATGAGTGATATGAATGCTCTTGGAATGATAGAAACCCGGGGCTTTGCCGCCATGGTAGAGGCTTCGGATGCTATGGTAAAAGCAGCAAAAGTAGAATTAACAAGTTACGAGAAAACCGGTGGAGGATACATCACTGCAATAGTCCGTGGAGATGTAGCTGCAGTACGTGCCGCTTTAGATGCAGGCAGCCGTGCTGCTGAAAGGGTCGGAGAGATTATCTCCGTACATGTTATACCGCGGCCGCATAGTAATGTGGATAGTGTTCTGCCTTTAGGCAAAAATCTTAAAAAAGGTAAGTCGCAATGACAGAATCAAAGATTGATTTAAGAACTTACATTTTTCTGGACTCCCTTCAATTACAGATGGCGTCCTTTATTTCAACTATTTCACGGGGATTTCTTCCGGTAGCAGATCAAGCTTGCTGCGTAATAGAAATTGCTCCAGGAATTGAAATAAACAGACTAACAGATATTGCTTTAAAAGCAACGAATGTACGGCCGGGATTACAGGTAGTGGAAAGATCTTTCGGACTACTCGAAGTGCATTCTAATAATCAGGGAGATGCCCGGCAAGCCGGTGAAGCAGTATTACAAGCTATTAACTGCACGGAACAAGACAGGATGAAACCAAGAGTTTTAACAAGTCAGCTTATTAAAAATATTGCAGATCATCATGCTCAATTAATTAATCGGAGCCGTCATGGAAACATGATTGTACGCGGCGACACACTTTATATTCTGGAGTTAGAACCGGCAGGATATGCTTATTTCGCAGCAAATGAAGCGGAAAAAGCCTCTCATATCAGTATTATTGATGTGCGTGGTTTTGGAAAATTCGGAAGAATACATATTGCCGGAGACGAAGCTGAGGTCTTAGAAAGCAAAGACATTGTAGAAAAAAGGTTATCTGAAATTAGTGGAAGATCAACATAGATAAGGAGGAGAAGAAAATGACTGATATAGACAATACTGCGTTAGGAATGATTGAAACAAGAGGTTTTGCTGCTATGGTGGAAGCGTCAGATGCTATGGTGAAAGCAGCCAAAGTAGAACTTGTAAGCTATGAAAAAACAGGTGGCGGATACGTTACTGCTATTGTCAGGGGTGATGTTGCAGCCGTAAGAGCTGCTCTTGATGCTGGCAACCGTGCTGCAGAACGTGTTGGTGAGATAATTTCTGTTCATGTTATCCCAAGACCACATGCTAATGTGGATGCAACTTTGCCCTTAGGCATACAAAAAGCAAAGAAATAGGTACATAAAATGGTATTAGCACGTGTAATAGGAACAGTTGTTTCCTCACAAAAACCGGAAAGCATCAAAGGAATAAAATTCCTGCTTTTAGAGAAGCTTGATCCCTCCAATATGCACGGTAAAAAAGATTATGTGGTAGCTATGGATAGTGTGGGAGCAGGTCCGGATGAAGTGGTTTTTTATGTAGCTGGAAGCAGTGCCCGCATGACTGAGACAACAAAAGGAAAGCCTTCTGACGCGGCTATTATCGCCATTGTAGATAATATTGAGTTAGACGGAAAGTACGTTTATCAAAAGGATTTAACACCAAAGGAATAAGGAAAGAATTATTATGGTTTTAGGAATGATTGTTGGCACAATAGTTAGCAATACAAAGGCCGATGGCATTCACGGTTCAACGTACCTTCTAGTAGATAAATGTGATCAACAAGGAAACCGTAAAAAGGATTTTTTAGTTGCTTTGGATATGCTAGGCTCCGGATACGGTGAAATGGTTATTGTCTCCCAGGGCAGCGCATGCCGGAATACAAGTTTTACAGAAGACAAACCAATCGATGCAATGATAGTGGGTATTGTGGACCTGATTGACCAAAACAACAATGTTACCTTTAAAAAATGAGGCAGAAATGAATAGAAAAACCCTTGTGAATACAGTCCGTGAAATGGGAATTGTCGGTGCCGGCGGCGCCGGATTTCCAACACACATAAAGCTTAACACAACTTGCGATACGGTTATTGCTAATGGTGCCGAATGCGAACCCCTTTTAGAAAATGATAAATACCTAATGACGACTGAAGGACCAAAAATTATCCAGGCCCTGGAATGGGTTATGGAGGCTTGTGGAGCAAAACGGGGGATTATTGCATTAAAAGCCAAAGAAAAAAGCATAATTGCACAATTAAGAAAACAGTTAAAAGAGCAGCTTAAGGATCCTAAAATAGAACTTTTTGGTCTGGAAAATTTCTACCCCGTAGGAGACGAGCACGTTCTTGTTCATGAAGTAACAGGAAAAATTGTTCCTCCGGGTAATATCCCTCTTTCGATCGGTTGTATTGTGGAAAATGTAGAAACTCTAAAAAACATCTACAGCGCTATCGAAGGGAAGAAGCCGGTTACCCAAAGATATTTAACTTGCACTGGTAATGTAGCAAAGCCTTCAGTACTAAAAGCTCCTATTGGTATGACGGCGGAAGAAATTATAACAAAATGCGGCGGGGCGATTAATGACGATTTCGTCCTTTTACTGGGCGGGCCTATGATGGGATGGATAGAGCGGGATATAAAAACTCCTATAACTAAAACGACTTCCGCTATTATTGTTTTATCTCCGGATCATCCTCTGGTTCAAAAGAAAACGAAGCCTTTGAAAACCATAATAAAACAGAGCAAAGCTGTTTGTTGCCAATGTACGTATTGCACAGAATTATGTCCGCGCTTTCTGTTAGGACATAATTTGAAACCGCATAAAATCATGCGGCAGATCAGTTTGGGTTTAGAAGAACCTCAGACTCCCATTTTGAACGCAGGATTATGTAGTGAATGCGGATTATGTGAGGTTTATGCCTGCGTTATGGAACTGTCTCCACGAATGGTTAATAAAACAATCAAGCAAAGACTTCAGGCAAAAGGGATTAAATTACCATCCGATACCGGTAAAAAGAAGTTTACACCCCACTCCATGCGAGACTATCGAAAAACACCTTCGGAACGTTTAATCAACCGCCTTCATTTAGAAGAATACAGTATGAAACCTCTGTTAAAAGGAATTACGCTAAAAACTAACAGAATCGAGCTGCTTTTAAATCAGCACATCGGAGCCCCTGCCCTTCCTGTAGTTAAACAGGGACAACAGCTTTTATCCGGGGCATTAGTCGCAGAGATCCCCGAAGGTAAGCCAGGAGCCAGAATTCATACCGGCATCAGCGGGAGTGTTACTCACATTGATGAAGAACGGATAATCATAACACATGAAAAGTCAGGATAGGGGAATGAATTTAATAGTACTTGGGGTATTAGAATTTAACAGCATTGCCATAGGAATATATTCACTGGATGCCATGGTAAAGGCAGCACCCATAAAAATAATTGATGCCAAAACCATTTGTCCCGGTAAATACGTTGTTATTATAAGCGGTGATGTTGCTGCTGTTGATGCGGCATTAACAGCAGGAAAAGAAACAGGACAAGGATATATCATTGATGAACTGTTCCTTCCTAATCTTGAACAACAGATTATTCCGGCTATTACCGGATCCGTAGAATGTAGTATCTGGGACGCTGTAGGTATTATAGAAACCTTTTCAGTGATTTCTTCTATAGAAGCAGGAGATATCGCTGCAAAGATTTCCGAAATAACCATTCCTGAAATACGTTTGGCTGTTGGAATGGGCGGCAAATCCTATGTTAAAATTATAGGCACATTAAATGCCGTGGAAGAAGCCATGAAAGCTGCAGTAGGACGGATTAAAAAGAAAGGGCTTTTATGTATGAATAAGATCATACCAAAACCACATTCTGATATTAAACCATTTTTTATGTAAGATTTTAGTTTATGTATCAGGAGGGAGATAAAGAAGTGGATAATTTAGAACAAAACATACGTCTTTTAGTCAAGGAAGTCGTCAATAAGATTAGTCAGGAAAATCACGAAAGTCAGGAGTCACAACTTTCGGATTGGAATGTCAAAGGTGTTTTTAAAAATATTGATGAAGCAGTTCAAGCTGCTCAAATAGCCCATCGGGAATTAATTGGAATGACCCTGGAGATACGTAGGGCTATGATACAAAAAATGCGGGATACTGTTATTGAAAATCTCAAAGTCATTTCCCAAATGGCAGTTGATGAAACGACTATGGGCCGCCTGGAAGATAAAATGCAGAAGAACAAGCTTGCCGCTCTTAGAACGCCTGGTGTCGAAGATCTTCAATCCGTGTCCTACACGGATGATCATGGATTAACACTGGTAGAAAGAGCACCATACGGAGTTGTTGGTGCTATTACCCCCAGCACAAATCCTACGGAAACGATTATAAACAATTCTATTGGTATGATATCCGGTGGAAATTCAGTTGTATTTAATCCCCATCCCGGGGCAAAACAAGTATCCTGTTACATCGTAACCCTTTTAAATGAGGCTAGTATAAACGCAGGAGGACCACAGAATCTGATTTGTACAGTCGCTAATCCAACCATAGAATCGGCTCAGGGACTCATGAATCATCCAAATATAGATTTATTAGTTGTTACCGGCGGTCCGGCTGTTGTAAAAGTTGCAATGAAAAGTTCGAAAAAAACTATAGCTGCCGGTCCGGGGAATCCGCCATGTGTCGTTGATGAAACCGCGGATATCGTAAAAGCAGGAAGGGACATTGTAAATGGTGCAAGTTTTGACAACAATATTGTCTGTATCTGTGAAAAGGAAATACTCGCAGTTGAATCCATAGCCGATCAATTAAAAGCGGAAATGAAAAAAAACGGTGCTTATGAGCTTTCTAAGGACGAAATAGATCTTGTTACAAACCTCGTTATATCAGATCCTGGTAGACTGTATCATGAAGGTGCTGCCAATAAAAAATATGTTGGTAAAAATGCCGATGTTATTGCAAGGGATGTAGGCCTTGCAGTTCCGAAAGAAACAAGACTCCTTTTATGCGAAGTAGACTGTAACCATCCCCTGGTTTGGACAGAACAACTTATGCCTGTTATACCACTTGTACGCGTTAAAAACGTAGATGTAGCGATTGATTTGGCGGTATCCTGTGAACATGGTTTTAGACACACGGCTATGATGCATTCCAAAAATATTGAGAAATTATCCCTCATGGCCAAAGTTATGAATTGTTCCATTTTTATTAAAAATGGTCCTTGCTATAGTGGCCTAGGACACGAAGGCGCCGGATTTCCATCTTTTACAATAGCAAGTCCAACAGGAGATGGATTAACCAGGGCAAGAACGTTTACGAGAGAAAGACGTTGCACCTTAGTAGATTATTTTAGGATAGTATAAGCAGGAAGGATTTATGAAATTAGGAAAAGTAATCGGCCGTGTAGTTTGTACTGCCAAAATGGAAACTTTTGAAGGAGTTAAACTCCTACTTATGCAGCCGATAGATGAAAACTTGAATAACACTGGAGCTCCTATTGTGGCATGCGATACTGTCCAGGCCGGCGAAGGAGATATCGTGTTTTACGAAAGCAGTAAAGAAGCAGCTAAAGCTCTAGACAATTGGTTTAATCCTGCAGATGCCGCTATTATTGGGATTGTAGATCAGATTAATAAAGAGGAAAGGCTATGATTATAGGTAAAGTAATCGGTAATGTAGTATCAACAATTAAAATAGGGCCCTATAAAGGACATAAAATACTTATCGTGGTACCAATAGATCCAAAAGGGAATTCGCAGGGAAAAAGCTTTCTGGCCCTGGACAATGTACACGTACAGGCCGGACCAGGAGACAGGGTGATAGTCATAGACGAAGGAGGATCAGCAGCACTTATGCTTAAAGATACAAAAGGAACAATACGTACGGTAATTGCAGGCATTGTGGACGAGGTAAATTTATATGCCTGATACAAACAGTATTATACGAAATATTGTCAGCGGTCTGCATGCAATAGATACGCCTTTAGAAAAAAAAGAATCAACCTTTAATAACACTATAAATAATAAAGATAATGTCAGAAGAGTGGCAATCGGGTCAGATCACGGAGGACTGGAAGCAAAAGGAATTCTCATATCTTTCCTCCAGGGTTTAGGTTACCGCGTGACTGATGTAGGTACCTACAGCAAAGAAAGCGTAGATTATCCTGATTTCGCTGTTAAAGTGGCAAAAAAAGTTTCAAGTGGAGATTGTGACAGAGGAATAATGATTGACGGAGCAGGAATCGGCTCCTCAATGGTTTGTAATAAAGTTAAAGGAATACGCGCGGCTCTATGTTATGACATACGTACAATAAAGAATAGCCGCATTCATAATAATGCCAATGTCCTGACTCTGGGTGGTCCGCTTCATCCAAGTGATGAATTGTGTGAGATGGTCAAAGTGTGGCTGGAAACCAGGTTCGAAGGTGGAAGACATTGGCCTCGTATAAATAAAATGATGGCAGTTGAAAGAGGAGAATAATTAAATGGACCAGAATGAATTGATAGATAAAATAACAAAAGAAGTATTAAACAGGCTGGCAGAACAGCTTGATCTAAAAAAAGACACACTAAAAGGAAAGGATGCGGAAAGTTCCGCCGGATTCCATGTCAGTCCGGAAAAAGCAGCACAATTCATAGACCACACATTGTTAAAACCGGAGGCAACCGAAGAGCAGGTCGACAAAATATGTGAAGAAGCCATGACCTATAAATTCTATTCGGTATGTGTTAATTCCAGTTGGGTGGCGCATTGTACCCGGAAGCTCAGGATGAGTAAAGTCAAAGTCTGTGCCGTAGTGGGCTTTCCGCTCGGGGCTATGGACTCAAGAACAAAAGCATTTGAAACCAGAAGGGCTATAGAAGACGGTGCTAACGAAATTGATATGGTTATAAATATTGGAGCATTAAAATCCGAAGATGTGAAAACCGTTGAAGAAGATATTAGAACTGTTAGACGGGCCTGCTCCGGGAAAACCATCCTGAAGGTCATTCTTGAAACAGGAATCCTAACAGACGCTGAAAAGGTTACAGGCTGTCAATTGGCTAAAAAAGCAGGTGCAGATTTTGTCAAAACTTCCACCGGCTTCGGAAAAGGCGGTGCAACTGCTGCCGACATAGCGTTAATGCGAAGAACAGTCGGACCTAATATGGGTATTAAAGCAAGCGGAGGAGTCCGCACTTATAAAGACCTGGTCCTCATGGTAGAATCCGGAGCAACACGGATCGGAACCAGCGGTGGCGTTTCTATAGTAACAGGAGCTACATCTAAACAAGCATATTAGAAAAGAAAATGTATAATACAGTACAAGGTTCTATTTATGATCAGCTTGTAGCTAAATTTAACAACTTAACGCCTGATCAATATCTTCAATAAGGTCATCAATATGCTCGATTCCAACTGATAATCGTACGACTCTGTTTGTTATTCCTATCCGTTTTCTTTCTTCTTCAGACATTTTTTTATGAGATGTTAGGGCTGGTGAACAAATTGTACTTTCTATTCCACCAAGACTAAGAGCTGGTTTTATAAGTTTTAAGCTTCTTAAAAAATCACCTGCTTTTTTTGAATTATCAGCAAGCTCAAAAGATACCATTGCGCCAAATCCTAGCATCTGCTTTTTTGCCAGCTCATATCCTCTATGTGAAGCTAATCCGGGATAATATGTATTTTCGATTGATTTATGATTTACGAGAAATTCTGCCATATTAATAGCATTTTTTGTTTGCCTTTCTACACGGATGTTCAGTGTTTTCAGACTTCTTTCAAGAAGCGCACAGGTTGATGCATTAAGACTACCGCCAAAATGATAATAAGTTGGTTTAATTTGTTCGGAAATGTTTTTATTTGTTAATATAATACCACAACAAATATCGCTATGGCCGCCCATGTATTTTGTCCCGCTATGCATTACTATGTCGATTCCAAGTTCAAGTGGATTCTGGTTTATTGGCGAAGCAAAAGTATTGTCAATCATCGTAATGATGTTATTACTTTTTCCAATTTTCACTACTTTCATTATATCAATTATACTGAGTAATGGATTTGTTGGGGATTCTATAAATATTAGTTTTGTATTACTTTTTACAAATTTTTCAATTTCATTAGCATCTGTTGGAACAAATGAATAATCAATCCCCAGCTTTTCAAATTGATCGGTCACAAGGGAATGGGTCCCCCCATATATTTCATCCTGCAGGATAACATGATCACCCGGTTTCAGAAGTGAAAGAAATGTTGTTGAAATAGCTGCCATTCCGGAACTAAACAATACACCATCTTCGGCACCTTCAAGTGCACACATTTTTGATACAATGACTTCCTGATTAGGAGTATTAAAATAACGTGGATAGGGTTGCTTACCCGAATCAATATATTGAAAGACCGATGAAGTATAAATAGGTGTATTAATCCCACCTGTATTCGGATCCATATAAGTCCCGCTATGAACACACTTTGTTTCTTTTTTCATTGATAGTCCTCTTAAAATATTGTTTTAAATTAACAAAAAAAATTATAATTTGCAAGACAATGATAGTTGGGTTTAAGGGAAATAAAATCGAACTGGAAACTTTTTTCTTTACGAAGTTTATGAAAAAACAGGATAGAGATTCATTATACATTTTAAAAAATAAATTTGATTTAGATCCAAAATTAGCCTACAATATGTAGCAACAGATTAAAAATGTAGTAGCTGCTAGTTATTGGTAGTTATTGGTAGTTATTAATTGTTATTGGTTTTTAATCTATTTAATCTTTATATCTTTTAGGATAGTAAGGAGAATGATTGGCTATGAAAATGATAGTTACGGTTAAACAAGTCCCCGACACACAGCATATAGTGGGAAATGCGATGAAACCGGATGGCACTGTGAACAGAAAAGCTTTACCTGCTATTGTTAATCCGGAAGATCTTAATGCCCTGGAAGCAGCTCTGGAAATAAAGGAAAAACTTGGTGGTACAGTTACCGTTATTAGTATGGGACCACCGGCAGCAGCACAAGCTCTAAGAGAATGTTATTTTCGGGGAGCCGATGATGTTATACTCCTGTCGGACTTGAGATTTGCAGTAGCAGATACCCTGGCCACATCATTTGCTATAAAATGTGCTATTAATAGTATCAAAGATTATGATATCGTTCTATGCGGACGCCAGGCCATAGATGGAGACACTGCTCAGGTGGGTCCTCAGATCGCAGAAAAACTTAAAATAAATCAACTTACAAACATTGTTAAAATACAGGATGTTTCAGAAAGTTCTATTACTGTTAAAAGGGCAACTGATCACGGATATGAAATTCTTAGAAGCAGGTTTCCTGTATTGTTAACAATAACCGGAGAAGTAAACATACCCAGGTCTCCAAGTGTAAAACGCTTATTAGCTTTTAAGAATATGAGTTTTAAAAATAAAAACAGTAAAGATAAAGTAACCGACCTTGCTCCTGAATACCAGTCAGAGAGTGATCATTTTCAAGTCTGGGACATGGATTCCATCGGTGCGGAAGAATCTGAATGCGGACTTGCCGGTTCACCTACAAAGGTGAAAAAAATCGAGAATGTTGTTCTCACAGCTACAGATATTAAACTTATTCCTAATACGGAAGATGGTATAAATGGGCTAATTCATGAACTTAGGCAGGAACATATTATTGGATAATAATAAGCCGGGAGAAAAAAAATGAGTGATAACGGTGAGAAAAATGATGTAATGGTTTTTATTGAACAGAATAACGGGAAGATAGCACCTGTAAGTATAGAACTACTTTGTGAAGCCTACAAACTTTCTAAAAAGTTAAATGTAGATATTTGCGGGGTTGCACTTGGCAAGAAAATGGAAAAAGAATTAGCAAAATTAAGTGTATACGGCTGCAAAAAGATTTATTATCTGGAAGATGATAAGTTTACAAATTTTTTGGATATTCCTTATGGAAAGGCTATTTCTAAAATAATAAAAAAAGTAAAACCTCAAATAGTATTGTTCGGTGCCACAACTGTCGGACGAGCTGTAGCGCCAAGAGTTGCCTCGAAACTACGATGCGGCTTAACTGCAGATTGCACAGCTCTTGAAATTGGCGATTATAAAACAAAAGGTGTAGAATATAAAAATAAACTTTTACAAATAAGGCCAGCTTTTGGTGGAAATATAATTGCCACAATCGTTTCACCCAAAAGTTTTCCAAGCATGGCAACGGTCAGAGAGGGAGTAATGAGAGTATTAACCCTGAAAAATTCCAGTCCTGTAGAAATAATAAAGGAAAAAATAGAATTAGATGAAAAAGATTTTATAACAGAAATCCTAAAAATAGTGAATGAAGAAAAAACCATAGATTTAAAAGCATCCAAGATCATAGTATCTGCAGGAATAGGTGCCGGTAATCCGGATGCATTAAATCTTGTGCAGAAATTGGCAAAAGTACTCGGAGCAGAACTCGGCTCTTCCAGAGCAATGGTGGATTCCGGGATGCTACCTAAAATAAGGCAGGTAGGACAAACCGGTACTACTGTCCGACCAAATCTTTATATCGCATGTGGTATTTCCGGACAAATTCAACATCGGGCGGGTATGTCCGAGTCAAAAAGAATTGTTGCAATAAATACTGATAAGAATGCACCTATTTTTAAAATTGCCCATTACGGTATTGTAGGAAATCTTAATGACATAATTCCTAAAATGATAAAAGCCTATAAGGAAAAAATTTAAGAGCGAAAGGAGCAAATTAATGGAAAACTTTTATATAGATAATCCGGATATGAAATACCATTTGGAAAATATGGACCTTAAAAGAATTATAGACTTAAAGGAAAATAATTTTGCAGATTCTGGGAAATATCTGGATGCCCCGGGAGATCATGAAGATGCTATAGATAATTATTCACGGGTTCTTGATCTAATGGGTGAAATATCCGGAGAATATATTGCCCCTTTTGCAACAGAAGTAGATAGATCCGGGGCAGTATTTTCTAAAGGTAAAGTATCATTTGCAGAGCCAACAATAAAATCAATTCAACGTCTTCGGAAAGCAGATCTAATGGGATTTACAATTCCAAGAGAATACGGCGGATTAAACTTGCCAAAGGTCATATATTCAATGGCAATCGAACTAATATCCAGAGCAGACGCCTCTTTAATGACAATTTTTGGGCTACAGGAGATTGCAGAAACTATACATAAGTTTGGAACAGAGGAACAGTGTAATAATTATCTTCCCCGTTTTTGCTCCGGTGAAGTGATGGGTGCCATGGCTCTTACAGAACCGGACGCCGGCAGCGACCTTCCGGCTGCGAGGCTTAAAGCTTCTTTGGATGAGCAGGGGAAATGGTGGTTAAACGGAGTTAAGCGGTTTATTACAAACGGTGGTGCAGAAATAATCCTGGTAATGGCACGTTCGGAAGAAAATTACATGGATGCACGCGGACTATCTCTTTTTATTTATGAAAAGGATAAAAATATGAGAATACGCCGAATAGAAGATAAACTCGGTATTCACGGTTCTCCCACATGCGAATTACAATTTAATAATGCAGAAGCCGAACTCCTCGGACAACGGAAAAGAGGATTGATAAAATATACGATGTCACTAATGAACGGGGCCAGACTCGGGGTGTCTGCTCAGGCCATCGGAATAGCCGAAGCAGCATTTAGAGAAGCGCAGACTTATGCAGCCAGCCGGGTACAGTTCGGTAAGCCTATAAATCAGTTTCCGCCGGTTTATGAGATGCTAACAGATATGAAGGTAAATATAGAAGCAGCTCGCACACTTTTGTATGAATCATCATGTATGGTGGATATAAAAGAGGGAATCGAAAATGCCACAAAAGCCCAACCGGAAAAAAGAATTGAAATGAAACCGGAACTCAGACGTTATTCTAGTTTTGAATCCCTTTTTACACCTATATTAAAATATTTTGTAACAGAAATTGGTAATAGAATATGTTACGATGCGCTTCAAATTCATGCCGGTGTGGGTTATACCCGCGAGTTTGCAATAGAAAGGATATGTCGGGATATTAGAATTACCAATATTTATGAAGGAACTTCTCAATTACAGGTTATTGCGGCAATCGGTGGTTTATTAAAAGGGACTGCTATAGAGCTCCTTGATGATTATGAAAACTCTAATGATTTTTCAGTATTAAAAAATATTTATAAAAAAATAAAATATTTTAGAGAGCAATTAGAAAAAGCAATCTCTTTTGTAAAGGAACAAAATGATACTGAATACACTGATTATCATGCCCGCCGCATTGTAGATATGGCTGCTGATACAATAATTAGTTATTTATTATCAAGAGATGCATTAAAATCCGAGAAAAAGAAAAAGACAGCAACTCTTTATATAGCGAAAGCCGAACATCGAATTATTTCAAACCTTAACTACATACTTTCCGGAGACAGATCACTCATAGAAATGCATAATGAATTTGTGATGGATGCTTAGAAATACTAATACCGTTCAAATAAAAGAGCCGTTCCCTGCCCGCCTCCGGCACATCCGCATGCCATTGCATATTTTGCATCCGGGTTTTCATTAAACCTGGTAAGGATGTTCGTAAGGAGTCTAAAGTTTGTAGCCCCGAGTGGATGAGTATAAGCAAGAGAACCACCGTAGGCATTAACTTTATCCGGTGCCCATGTATGTCCATGTTTTTGTTTACTCTCCTTAAAAACAGAAAGTACCTGCGAAGCAAATGCTTCATGAATTTCAATAATATCAATATTATCAAAAGGGATTTCCTCGGCTCTTTTTGTTTTTGCATCTGTAATTATTTGATGAGCGGCTTCCATCGGTCCTATTCCCATAATAACGGGGTCCACACCGACAGCTGCCCAATTGATGATCCTTATCAGAGGTTTTAGACCAAGAGATTTAGCTTTTTCCTCGGTAGTTAAAATACATCCTCCGGCACCATCGCCAGGAATGCAGGAATTATACATTGTAACCGAGGGCATTATCTTTTTTAGTCCATATTTTTCCAGATGGTTTTTATGCTTTTCATAGAAAGATGCAGGATTAAGCTCCGGATTTTCTTCTCCAAAAACTGCGGCAGTGCGTGAAAATTTTTCCGGGTGTTTTATCAATCTCTTCCGGTTTAATGGATAACTATCTTTTTTATCTTCTTCAGCTTCTTTTCCTAGAGGTATAATATAATTATTCAATTTTCCACTTAGAATTGCATCAACAGCCCTTTTAAGATTATCTAACGTATATTCATCCTGCTCTTCTCGGGAAATCTTAAAACAATTAGCCATTATTTCTGCTATTTCAATCATAGAAATATCATTTTCATCATCACTTAAACCTTCCCAGAGACAATCCACTATTTTGAAGTTCTTAAGGAATTCCATGCCGCTCTCGGATAAAAGATCATCTATTTCCTGAACTGTACCAAATTTACGGGTCATATCTTCCAATCGGAAACCATAATTACTCATGCTTTCCACTCCGGCGGAAATATAAACATCACCCATTCCTGCCGCGATTCCCCCGATTGCTGTAAGAAGACCCATAAACCCAGAATTGCAATTCATTTGAACACTGTAATCAGAAAGTTTTTCGGACAGACCGGCCTTCATGCTGGCAATACGTGCTATATTTGATACCCTTGTGTCCTGTAAAACACATCCGGTGACAACAGAAGAAACACTATCTGGTTTTAAATTATTTCTCTTAATTAAAGCCCTAAGAATAGTTTCCAGAAGGTCTTCTGGTCTATATTCCTTAAGCTGATTACCATGACAAAAGGGAGTTCTAACTGCATCACAAATTACCAGACTCTCCAAATTCTCTACCATTTTATTCCTCCGTTTCTATTGCCAAAGCCAATGCATTTCCTCCGCCAAGGCAGATGGACATAAGGCCTCTTTTCTTTTTATTTCTTTTTAATGCATATAAAAGTGTAGTTAGTAAGCGCGCCCCTGCGGCGCCAATCGGATGTCCCAAGGCAATGCAGTCGCCATAAATATTTACTTTGTCCATATCCAGACTTAGCTCTTCCTTATTAATGAGCATTTGTGAGCCAAAAGCAGTATTCAACTCCATAAGGTCGTAATCGGATATCGTTGTTCCTGTTTTTTTAAGAAGATTCTTAACAGCCGCTACAGGTGCAATCAGAAATTTTTCCGGAACAACACCTGCTCTTCCAAAATCCGTAATTTTTGCCATGGGTTTTAGATCCAGGCGGGCTGCTTCTTTTCTACCCATTAACATTAAGAAAGCAGCGGCATTTGCCGGAGGCGGTGAATTCCTATTGGATAAAAATATACCTTCTGGGGTATATTGCGTTCCCCTTCTCTTTTTTAATTTTTCCATTTTTTGTACAGATGGAAGTTCATCATTTTCCGAAGTTTCAGGTATTATGGTTATTTCCTGCTTAAATACTCCCTCATTTATTGCTTTACATGAGCGCTCGTTAGATAGAATTGCATATTCATCAATCTTGTATTTTAAATCCTCGCTATCTAATCCGCGTTCTTTTACCCACTCTCCCGTAGTTTTTTCAGCATGTACTATTGTATGAACATCATACATCTCACACCAAAGTGCATCGTGCATATCGGATTTCACTACCATGGTTTGAATTTCTTCGACTCTCATGTCCTGCCAATCTATAAGCTGTTTTGCTGTGATTAAATAGGGTGCAGCAGACATACATTCCACACCCCCTGCAATAACAATCGGATATTCTCCAAGTTTTATAGATTGAAAGGCTAAAATTACGGCTTCCAAAGAAGATCCGCATAATTCGTTTACAATAAATGCAGATTCAAGTCCGGTTATTTGGGAAAGTTTTGCAATCTGCCGTGGAAGGTTCTGACCGATCCCGGAACCAACACAAATACCAAGGATGAATTGTCTAATAAAATCTTTAGAGAATCCAGGGCTTGATTTTTCTATTCCGGATATAAGATTATTAAGAACATGATGTGCAATCTCCACAGCTTTAAAATTTCGAAGAGATCCGCTAACAGACCCGATTATAGAACGCGTAGAGCCAATTATGACAACATCATTATCCGGCAGATTCATGTTGTTCACTTAGCATTTTTCATTATATAGTCTATCGCATCCTGAGTAGAGAGTATTTTTAAAGCTTCGTTTACAGGAATCTTAAGATCATATTTGTCTTCCATTTCCATAATTAATTCAGAAGCTTCTATCGAACTAATTCCGTATTCTAAACGTAATTTTTTAGCCAGATCCAATTCTTCCGGTTCCACTCCGATGAAATCCGCAGCTACCTCTCTCATTTCTTTTACAACCTCGTCGCGATCTAACGCCATAGTATTCTCCTTTCTTTAAAAAATATATTTAAACCAGGAGAATTATCTCCCGGCAAAAACCCTAAATTAAACACCTATTAAATAACTAGTATATTACTAGACAAAAAACTTTTCCAACTCGGGAGTTAAAGCGTTAAATAGTTTACTTGGTTCATAACGTGGATTGTTTCCGCTCTCCTCGTATCGGTTTTTTAATGTTTTTAGAATAAGATCTAAACCTGTTTCTTTTGCAAGTAGAAAAGGACTCTTTAGCCATCTGGCCCCCAATTCCATTGATAATTCAATATCATTAAAATCTTCCACAATACCTTCTTCTATCACACGAAATGCTTCGTTTACAACAGCCGCAATAAATTTTATCGCTTTAAAACCCGGGTTGTCTATTCTCTTTATAGGTTGATGTTTTTCATCAAGACACGGATTAATATCCGGATCGTTAGATTTGTTACCATACCAGTACATTCCTCTTTCGACTTTTCTGCCAAGCAGTTTATTATCCATATATTGTTTTAGTAACGGACATGGAGTATACCGGGAGCTTTTATTGAAACCTTCGTAAATAACCTTTGCAACATGATATATAGTATCTATACCCGTAAGATCAACAAGGTCAAATGGTCCCATTAATAGAATTTCCTCTTTAAGTATTGCAGAATCAATATCATTTATTAATTCAAGAATTTTTTTCCACGATTCGGAATTTAACTGCCCGAGTTTTAATTCCTCCCGAATCGTATTCCGAATTAATTCTTCCGCCATGTAAAAGGATTCATTAATTACTGGTAAAAGTATCCTGTTTACAACAAAACCAGGTGATTCTTTACATTTTACTCCTACTTTTTTGATATTTAGTATAAATTCTCCAACTTTCTTCAGGTTCTCTTTATTTAAACTTTGGGGAATAATAATTTCCACCAACCGCATTATTACAGTTGGATTAAAAAAATGGAGGCCCACAAAACGATCCGGCCTTCCAGAAGCTTTTGCCATACTGGATATACTTAAAGAAGAAGTATTGCTGGCAAAGATAGTTTCCTCCGGTGCAATTTCTCCAAGTTTATTGAATAACTCACATTTAACATCCAGGTCTTCGAATATAGCTTCTATTATGAGATCTGCATCCTTTACCGCATCTTCCATAGTCCGGGAGATTTTAATTTTTTCCGGGTCCATTTTCCTTCTTGCTTTTTGTTTTATTTCACTGCAAGCTTTTTCAAGTTTTTCCATATCTGTATCAAATAACTTAACTTCAAAGCCATACTTAAAAATCGATGCAGCAATTCCGGCACCCATAATTCCGGACCCGACAACGGTGATTTTCTCTATAGACTTCATAATCAAAAGCTCCCTTTAAAATCTAAAAAACTTTATATTTTAAACCAATAATCAGTATGAAATTTTTTCCAATCCTATTTCCCCTGGAAAACCGCCGGTCTTTCTTCCGTGAGTGCTTTTAATCCTTCCTGACAATCCGCTGTTTTTTGCAAATAACAGAGAACCTCTCTCTCATACCTTAAGCCGTCCGAATAATTATCTGCAGATGTGTTCTCAAAAATAAAGGTAGCTAATGCCTTTGACAACGGTGCAGCCGCATCATCCGGATTACAAATGATAGTCTGTTTTTCCAGAAATGCCTCAATTTCAGTGAGAATTTTAGAATTGGTTAATCCGGATTCAATTTCCTGCACTTTATATGTTTTTTTAAGATTATCTTTGGATGCAAGTTTAAATGCTTCCTCCACAAGCTCATTTGGTGGCGCAGTACTGTCCACCAGACCCAATTCCTTTGCTTCTTCCGGTGTGATATCTGTTCTTGCTTCCGAAATAATATTAAACGCCTTTTTTCGATCTATAAGACGCGGCAGGTTCTGAGTGCCCCCCATTCCGGGAATAATTCCAAGGGATGCTTCCGGAGCTCCGAAAATAACATTTTCCCTTGTACTGCATATTCTGTAATCACAACCCAGAACGAGCTCCAAACCACCGCCCAATGTGAGTCCTGTTATTGCCGCAATTACCGGTTTCGGATATCTTTGAATTTCCAACAAAAGGTCTTGTCCGCCCTGAATAAAATTTCGACATTGCTCCGTAGACGCGCCCATAAGGATTTCGATTTTTGCACCGCGGGAAAAAGCGACTTTATGGCTGCTGGACAAAATAATAGCTTTTATATTGTTATCGCTTCCGTATGCTTTTAAGACAGCCTGAAGTTCATCTATCATCCCTGCATCAAGATGATTACTCGCCTGCCGGAAAGCTTTTTTGTCATGCTTATTTTTTTTCATACTAATAAGAATGACATTTTCCCTTTTAAATATCTCAAGGTCTTTATAATCATTTTCTAATAATTCAAAATTACTTTTTTCAAAAATACTAATCATGATCCTTTTACTTTCCCCCCATCATTATATCGCGGGTACATTTTACGAATCAGCTCGATATCTCTTTCTATAACCTTATGTTTTTTTACCTTTAATGTATGTGTTAAAGTCCCGCTTTCGGGAGTAAATGGTTTAGTGAACGCAAAACCATGTATTAATTCTATTTCCTTAAATCCATTTTCCATAGAAACATTCTCATTTATTATTCCCGCATATATCTTTTTTAAATCCGAGATTTTATTAAACTCCACTATCCTTTCTATATTAAACTCCATATTCAACTTTTTAAATTCAGCACTCATCATGTCTTCCGACGGCACAATTAATACTGTCAAAAATTCCTGATCCTGACCACATACCATAACTTGATCTATATATAAACTGGAAAGCAGGGCTTTTTCTATTGGAGCCGGTTCCACATTCTCTCCTCCGATAAGAACGATGGTATCTTTAATTCTTCCGATTATTGTAATATCTCCGGATTTTATTCTTCTGCCAAGATCTCCGGTATTAAACCAGATTTGGTTTTCACTGTCTTTTACCATAACCTTTGCAGTTTCTACAGGATTTTTATAATACCCCGACATAACCTGAGGACCATTCACCCAGATTACACCCTTTTCACTATCTTTTATTTCAACTCCGCTTTCGTTCATAATTTTTATTTTCGTTTCGGGAATAGGTCTGCCCACAGTAAAAGGAATATGGTGATCAAACGATCGTGCACATAATACCGGAGATGTTTCCGTAAGTCCGTATCCTTCAACAAGTGTTATTCCAATAATTTCAAAAAAATCATCTATATATTCCGGAAGAGAACCTCCCCCACTAATAGCAGCTCTAAATTTCTTTCCTATCTTTGCTTTCACTTTGCTGTAAATAAGCATATTTCCAAGAGAATGAAACAGCTTATCTATAACAGAAGCCGATTGCTTTTCAGCTTCATCACCAATACGTACATACTGTCTGTTTTGCTTATATCGTCTTGCATGGATAACCTTTAAACTATGATCATAGAATTTCTGGAAGAGTTTTACCTTACCGCTATGTTTTAATTTAGATTGAAAACCATTATACACGAGGATCCATATTCGCGGAACACTAATCATAAATGTTGGTTTTGCAATAGAAAAATCTTTAATCAGGCTCATACTTGTGGTATACCAGATAGAAGCTCCTACCCCCAGCGCCGTATATTCTCCGGTTCTTTCCAGTATATGCCAGATTGGCAAAATGGAGAGGAATTTATCATTAGTAGTTATATCAAGAATTCGAGGGAGTATTTTTACATTATGCATAATATTTGCATGTGTAAGAGGTGTTCCTTTTGGTTCTCCGGAAGTCCCGGATGTATACATCAAGGTGGCTATATCAGAAGATAAAGTATCTATTCTACGTTTCTGGAATTCTTTTTTTTTGTCGTTGCGCACTTTTTTACCAATATCCATTAGGTAATCAAATGAATAGACTTTTTTATCTGTGTCCAACTCTTTAAAATCCGGATCCAGAACAATAATATACTTCAATGTAGATGATTGGTCCCTTATCTCCTTTATCCAATTCAATATTTCCTGATTCTGAACAAAAACAAAACGAGCTTCCGAATGTTTTAGAATAAAATTAAGCTCATTTTTAGTGGAGGAAATCCCTCGTGGTACATTAAACGCACGATTACCCAAAACAGCTAAATCACAAATCATCCATCGGAGGCTGTTTTCCGCGAAAACTCCGACTGCTTCACACTCTTTTAAACCTATTTCAAGAAGTCCGCATCCTAAATGTGTTGCCATAGAATCTAGTTCCTGATATGTGACAGGAGAGTAATTGGCTTCCTCATGTTTCCGGCCTTCTTTAGTTCTTTTTAATTCCGGATCTCTAACACATACAGCCTTTTTATACCTAAACTCCCTGTACGAGTTTAACCACATTTCATTTAATGTTGCAGGCTCTTTATCCGAACATAATTCTTTAACAATGTTTTGGTTTTGGTTTTGCTCTCTCTCTAAACGCTTCATAATTAAATTATAGTATATTCAATAGTAAACTACAAATTTTTTATTAATATTGAAATTTTTTTTATAAATATATTGCAGTAAATTGTGATTTATTAAAGAAATTTTTTATGAAGCTGTAATATCCCAATGTTCCGCCCTGCAGAGAGGTTTACTTTATTCTGGCAGTCGAAAATCCCCCTCAGTTCTACTGCGGGGATGAAGGATATGAACTAGTGCCTGACCACAAGCAAGCTTGTGGTCAGGCAGCCTTATGCGAACGAAGATACCTCGAAGTTCTACTCTGGAGTTCTCCATTAATTAGTTTGAACCAAATGTTTTTTAAGCTGGCTAAATAATTCAATAGGTATTCGTATAGAACTTCCGGTTTCTGTACTTATAGTTGCATGTTTGTTTATTACTATGGCAACATGGTCAGAGTTTTCATTAAAAAAATCATATTTTAATGTAAAAGTACTTTTAGTGATTCTTTTTACACTTAATTGAATTGTTAATTGGGTTCCCAGACGGATAGGTTTTAGGTATTCAGCCTGAGCTTTTATTGCAACAGGCATCATTTCATATTTATCAAATATTTCCTTAATGGGTGTTCCTACCATTTTAAAAAATTCTTCCAATACAGCGTGTGCAAAACGAAAAATATTCGCATAAAAAATTAATCCTGCCGAATCCGTATCATAAACCCTGACGGTTCTTTCTTTAACAATCATATTTTGTATTATAGTATATTTTTTATCTTTTTTCAATTAATAGATTCACTAAAAGATGCTGCAGCTCGCAATACCGGAATTCATATAGGGTTTTGGAGAAACTTCAATAAATATGGACTAATAAATAATGGTATTGCTAATTTAATATAAAAGCAAAACAAGCATAAGAATTGGAATACACTCAGGTACAGTGATAGCAGGAGTTATAGGAGCAAAAAAGTTTATTTATGATTTATGGGGCGATGCTGTTAATATTGCTTCCCGAATGGAGTCTCATGGAATTGTTGATGCTATTCAGGTCTCTTCTTCAACTTATGAATTATTAAAAGATACTTTCATTATGGAAAAAAGAGGAGAAATTGATGTAAAGGGGAAGGGGAAACTTACCACATTTATATTACAGCAAAGGATTCCTAATGATTAGGAAAAAGTATTTTCTTAAAAATATCCCTTTCAAATTACTTTCTTTAATATAATAGTTTATAACACAATACTTGATAATATATGTAAATGGGTAATCAGGCCCATAAATGGGAAAAAATAAGTAAATAACAAGCTATATTTATAGCGCTAGTATTATTATTGACAATACTTAAAAAAACTATATTAATAGTATATAGGCAGTAACTACACTAGTTTATTTTTAAGGAAAACGCTGAATGCTTAAAAAGCTTTCAATATGGTATAATACTCTTTCTATAAAAATCAAACTGGCAGGAGTATTATCCATTCCATTAATTATTGTAGTATACATGGGTATAATACAAATAGTTCATTGGTATTTTATTCTGATTTTAATTCCAATTGAAATATTTTGGTATATAGCCAGCTATTTCCTTTTTCTTAAAAGACTCTCTATTATAGGGGCGCGGCTATTTAATACATTCAAAGGCGAAGCCGATCTTACACATAGGCTTCCGGTTATAAATAAGGATGAAATTGGAAGCTTTAGCAGAAATTTTAATATATTGATAGCCCAGCTCCATGATATTATTTTCGAACTAAAAAACGTAACGGGGCAAAGCGAGCAAATTGGTAATAATTTGGCTGCAAGTACCAGGGAGATATCTACTTCCATCGAAAAAATGTCTTCTCAAATGACTTTTATTAATAATAATAGTCAAACCCTGGATGGTAATTTTATTTCTACTAAAAAAGCAATTGAAGAAATAGAGACATCTATTCAAAAAGTTGTAAATAATATTAATATTCAGTCCGCTTCCGTAGAACAATCTTCTGCTACAATAGAGGAACTAATCTCTTCTATTAATAACATTACCGCTGTAACTTCTAACAAGATTAAAACAGTAGACGAACTAATGAAATTGGTGAGAAGCGGAGAAGAAAACATGGAAGCTACAGTGGAATCTATCCAGAATATTTCCAACTCTGCAGATGTGATCAATGAACTAATCCTGGTGATAAATAACGTTGCAGACCAAATTAATATCCTTGCAATGAACGCAGCAATCGAAGCCGCGCATGCAGGAGAATATGGAAAAGGATTTGGGGTTGTTGCTGATGAGATTCGAAGGCTGGCGGAAGCTACAACTAATAATGCCTCTAATATCTCTAACAACTTAAATAGGATTATAATCAATATTAATGATACCGCTACTCTGACATAAAAGACTGAGGTATCAATAAAAAAAATGATAGGTGTCATTTCCGACGTAGCAAACAGTATGAATGAGATTAGTACAAGTATGGAAGAAATGTCCATCGGAACTAAAGAAATGACCATAGTTTTAAACAATTTAGTATCCATTACTAATGAAGTCAAGGATTCCTCCACTGAGATTGTTAATCAATCCAAAAGCGTTGATACATCTATGAAAGATATTACAGAACTATCCAACCAGAATAGTAAAGCAATTGGAAATATGAATAATGAACTGCCTGATATTTATAATGAAGTAGAGAATGTAAATAATTTAGGCTCAGTTAATATCAACAATATAGAAACATTGGAAAGACACATTCGCAGGTTCAGTATCATAGACACGTCCGAAATGAAATCCAGCGATGGTCAGCCATTAATTAAATGGAATGTAAAAGAAAAAGAAATACCGCAAAGACCGGATAATCCCGAGTCCTATCCGAAAGAGGACGAACGGCACTGGTACGATTTTGAATACTCCGGTTTGAATATAAAAAAAATCAAACCTATTGAATCACCGGCTGACGGTGCCCGTGGTAAGAGTATTATCTGCATACAGCCGGGAGACCATCCCCACTTTCGGGGACATGCCAAAGGAATGCAAAAAATTGCTGACGCGTTTAATATTGAACTAAAAGTAGTTACTGCAGACTGGACTGCAGAAACCCAGGCAAAACTGGTGGAAGCCGCAAGAAAAGAAAAACCGGATATGATTGTACTCATACCAACTGATGCCGAAGCAAGTACAAAATGGTTAAAAAAATTACACGGAAATAATATTCCTGTCATTACAAGTAACTCCGCTCCTACTGATGAAGGATTTCAATATACGCTGGGACATACCGGTATAGATAACTGGGGTTCTCACCGCTTAATGGCTGATAAAATGGCAGAGTTAATGAATAATAAAAATGGATTCTGCATTACCCAAAGAAATGCAAAAAGCTCAATGGATATCAGCCGGACCTGGGCTGTAAGAACCGAATTAAAAAAAATTGCCCCTAATATTGAATATCTGGATGCAATTGAAACAGGCCTTGATGAAAGTGATAATTTTAACTCAGCATTAAACTGGACTAATAAATTCGGGACAAAATTGAAGGCAATCCTTTGTATTGATGCTACAGTCCCTTTAGTTGGAGTAGTAAAAGCCCTTGAACAAGCAGGAAGAGAAGATGTTCTTGTTTTCGGAAGCGGACAAAATAGCTATAACATAGAATATCTGATAGAAGGAAAAATTCCATGTGTAATCTGGGAATCTGCCGAATCGGAAGGAGCACTAACTGTGCAGATAGCAATTAATTGGTTTAATGGTTTAAATGTTAGACCCTTAAGATATTTGGAAAATAAATTAATAACTACTGATATTGCGAAACAATATTATCCTACTCAATGGTAAACATAAGATAGAAACAAGGTAAAACAATTTTAGGTGATATTTCAGAAGAGTAATATCGAAATTCGACGGTATACATCCATGTTTTTTAATTACATCTGAAAAATTATAAAAAAAATATTAAAAGTGGTTGATTTTTATAAATAATGATTCATAATTAGTAACAAGAAATAAAAATTTTTAAGTATAAAATTGGAGGTATTTCATGAAAAAGGTAGTATTAGTATATTACTTACACTAACAATCATGTTTTTTGTTGGCTGCGGGGGCGGTGGAGGTTCAATTACTGTTTCAAAAACAACTCTGGCTCCGGATGAAGAATTCAAAGTTGACTATGAAGTAGGCAAAGACATGGATAGTGCATGGGTTGGTGTTTATACAGTTGCTGCAGATCATACTCCTGAAGTAGCATGGAGTGAAGGCTACGACGATTGGGATTGGTGTACACCAACAAAGGGTTCTGTAGATTTACTTGCTCCAAGTGAAGCAGGTAAATATGAAGTTAGGCTATACTCAGGATCTGAAGAAGGAGATAAAGAACTTCAGGTTGTAGAGATTGAGGTTCAGTAGTAAATTCTAATATTGAATAAGGATTTGATAAATGAAGGTTTTTCAAGAAATTAAGAGAGTCTTGATTTTAGGTGAGTTTTTATTTGCAGCGTTTAATGCATGAATCAAAATCGTTTATTTTATTTCATTCACAGATGTCAGACCCAGACCAGTTCCAACCCCAACTTCTTTAGTTGTAAAAAAAGGATTAAATATTTTTACAGCTATTTTAGAGTACATTCCAGGGCCGTTATCCTCAATTTCTATCTGTGCCCTTGTTGAAAGACCTTTTAGTCTGATAATGATTTGAGGATTGCTAATTTCATTCTGGATAACAAGACTGTTGCAAAGAATTCCTCGCCATTAATACGTCTATGTTTCCATTCAAAAAAATGTGATCCCTTTTCCATGGCTATGGCCATCATTTCCTGAGCTTTTTTGTTAGAGAGGGTTCCGTCCGGCTGATATTCAGGAGAGAGATCCGCGGGAGTATAGGCAGCAAACTCTGCTTCATTTTTGCAGCCGAACATCTCTAAAGTAGTTTTATTGCCGCTCATAAAACCTTTGTCCGGAATTACAACCATAAAACCGTCTTTGGAGCATTCATTGGAAAGGCAAATTTAAGTGCTACAGGAGAAAATACAAGGCTTGTTTTTCTTACATCATAGTTATTGGATTCGATAACGCCGAAGATTCTGTTAACGATTCCTACATCTGCTTTGTTCTCTTGAAGTATTTCAAAAACCTCAGAATAGTTTTCTACTTTAATTACTTCATAACTTATTCCAAACTGTTCCATTATATTGTCTCTAATACATGCTGTAATTGTTTCATTGTGAATGGTTTTTGTAATACATTGTTAAAACCAAATTCTGAAAATTGACTCATCACTGGATCATTTGAATATCCACTAATAACAATTGTTTTTACATTTCTGTCTAATTCTCTTATTTTTTTGTTTGTTTCTTTACCACCCATTCCTCCGGGAATTGTTAAATCCATTATAATTATATCAATTTTTTGCTTCTTTTCTTTTCGCTTTCTGAATATTTCCAATGTTGATTCTCCATTCTTTGTTTCAATTACTTTGCAACCAAGTAATTTTAACATTTGTACTATTACATCCCGTACCATATCCTCATCATCCATAACAATTACAGTTATATCTTCATTTTTTTGTTTTTTTACAGGAGCAATATTTTTATTATTTTTATAATCAGAAATCGTTTTTACTGCTGGCAAATAGATCATAAAAATAGAACCTTTATCTTTTCTTGATTCAACTTTTATTACTCCATTATGTTTTTTTACACTAGATAACGCTGATGATAAACCAAGGCCGTGACCATCAATTTTTGTGGAAAAATAGGGATCAAATATTTTATTAAGATTTTCTTTAAAGATTCCGTTTCCCTGGTCCTGAATACTTATTTTTACATATAAATTTTTCGAAAGCTTTAATTCTAGTGCCTTTTTAATCGTAATATTTTCTGCTTTAACCAGGATTATGCCTCTTTTGAGCCCCCAGGGCATCGCCTGCGCTGCATTTAATAAAATATTGTTGATCGCCTGGCTGATTTGGCCATCGTCAATATTTCCATACCAGAGACCATTTTCAATATCTACACGATATTTAACATTTGCACCGCTTAAAGAAAAAGGTACAGTGCTCCTAATTAATCGATCAAATGCTTCCATTAAATCCGAATAATCTTCTTCCCACAAAGGAATATTCACACTTTCAAATATTGTTCTATATCTATACTCGCTTTTTTTCAATGCGTTAAGATAATTATTTTCGTTACTCATCTTTTATAGGTACCTTTTGCCTTATATAAGAATCACTATAATTATAAATAATTTAAGAAAATAGTGGTAACAATTTCCTATTCTTTGCTTCCTTTTTTTTCCTCTGATTCTGTATATTATCAGGATATGGTTCAGGATAAAATAGCTTGAATCATTCACTTAAAAAAGTAGTGTTATTGTCTTGATATTAGGGTCCATTTCACAACCATTCAAGGTCGCGACTATTAGTGTATTTACAGACAATGCACCTATAAATCAATTTGACGAATATGCAAATAATAAGTTGCCTATTTATTTAAATAGTAAAGCCGTATTATTTTAAGTTCATCATAACTTATTTTTTCATTCAATTCGTCAAATACAGGTTTTAGAAATTCTGCTCCATGTTTATTAAAAGCATCTATAACCATATTAAATTCTTCGGGATTAATTGTTATTATTTCTAACAATCCATCCGGCCTGAGAGGATTTCCCTCATAACAATATTTATATAGATTATCCAATAATGTATTTAATTTAATATTATACTTTATTAACAATTCTTTTATAGATTTTCCATTGCTAAAACCATTGCTAAAACCACTGTTAGAACCACTACTATCACCATTATTATAGTCCTGACCGATAATTTCATATTTTCTTTGGAAATTTTTGCTTTGTGTTGGAATCAATTGTTTTACTCTTTTTACAATTTTTAATTTTTCTTGTATAGAATTTGTTTTGCAATATTTGGCTATAATATGTATTAAAATATCACCATATTTTTGCAACTTTGCAGAACCAATGCCATGAATATTTAGTAAATTTTCTTTTGATTGCGGATAATATATAGACAGCTCTATTAATGCTTTATCCGGTAAAATTATATATGGCGGAACTGAATTTTCATCTGCAAGTTGTTTCCTTAAATCTTTTAAAATATTAAATAAATCAGTATCATATTTTGCATTAAATATATTTTCGTTTTTACTTTCTTCATTTTTATCTTTTGATAAATATTCTTCATCTTTTTCGATAGTACCCATTACGATCTCTTTGCTCTTAAAAACATCGTAAGTTTTTTTTGTTAGTTTTAAACTACCATGTTCAGAATCTTGTATTAAGAGGCCTTTTTGTATAAATTGCCTGGATAAATGAAGCCATTGATTTTTTGAATACTCCATGCCAATTCCATATGTAGATAATTTATCATGTTCCTTTTGCAATACTTTTTTTGCTTTTGAACCTCGCAGAACATCAATTATATGATGAGCACCAAATACTTGATTTGTTCGTTTAATACAAGATAAGAATTTCTGTGCAGGTATTGTAATATCTATTAGTTGCTTTGGACTTTCTGTACAATTGTCACACATCCCGCAATTATCTTTAGTATAATCTTCACCAAAATATTTTAGCATAGGTATTCTACGGCATAGATCTGTTTCTGTAAATCCAAGCAATGCATTAAGTTGCATGCCTGCAATTTTTTTCTCGTTATCTGATTTTTGATTTATAAAATATTTTATCTTCCCAATATCCTTATAACTAAACAACATAAGACAATCAGCTTTTAATCCGTCACGTCCGGCACGTCCTATCTCCTGATAATAGCTCTCTATATTCTTTGGTAAATCATAATGAATAATAAAGCGCACATTAGGTTTATTTATTCCCATACCAAATGCAATGGTAGCAATAATAATTTGTATATCATCTTTAACAAATAATTCCTGATTTTTCATTCGTTCATTATTATTCAATCCAGCATGATATGGCAAAACCTTTAATCCATTATTTTTTAAGGATATATATAGTTCATCTACCTGTTTTCGAGAAAAACAATAAATTATCCCGGACTGATCCGGATATTTTTTAATAAATTCTATAGTTTGAGATAAGGGATTTTTCTTCCGGACTATCCGTAGAAACAAATTATTCCTATCAAAACTGGCAATAAACTCACCGGATTTATTAAAATCAAGAGAATCTTTTATATCTTTCTGCACTCTTAAAGTAGCTGTAGCTGTGAGTGCAACACATACTGATTTTGGAAAATGCGATCTTATTTCGATAAGCTTCCTATATTCTGGACGAAAATCATGACCCCAATGAGATATACAATGGGCTTCATCTATTGCAAAGCAATCAATATTTACTTTTAATAAAAGAGCTAATATTCTCTCTTTTAATAGTGTTTCCGGTGCAAGATAAAGAAGCTTTATTTGATTATTTCCTATTTTTGACATTGTAGATTTATATTCATCAAAGTCTAAGGTACTATTTAAGAATGCAGCAGGAACTCCTACATTGTTTAATTGCTCTACCTGATCTTTCATAAGGGAGATTAGAGGGGAAATAACAATTGTTAAACCATTAAAAATAACAGCCGGAATCTGGTAACAAATAGATTTACCACTTCCTGTCGGCATAATTACAAGTGTATCATTTTTATTAAGAATATTATTAATAATCACTTCCTGATGTGATTTAAATTCATCATATCCAAAAATAGTTTTTAAAGCACTTTTAGCTTTCTCTGACATATAATTTTCCAAAAATATCTTTCCAGTTTATTTGTAGTTCTTGTATTATAAATAAAAACAAATATTTTGTCTCCTTATAAATATATAATCAGTAAAAGTCGTTTTTTGACTTTAAAATTAAATGTAATTACATTCACTTAAGACCTTATTGTGTCCATACCGCAAAAAGTTATGAGGGTTTTGACATACTTTTACTAAATTTTTTATTGATAATATAGAAAAGACTAACAAACTCTAATAAAAATTACTTCTCATCTTTTAAAATAACATTTAACTTTTTTGAAATTTCTTCGAGATTAAATGGTTTATTCAGTATCCCTTTAATTCCATGTTTCATAAGCATTTCTTTTGTCATAGAATCAACAAATCCCGTATAAATAATCACTTTTATCTCCGGATTTATTCTTTGTATTTCAGTAAAAGTTTCTATTCCCGATTTTTTAGGCATTGATAAATCCAGTATCACTGCTTTTATAATATTTTTATTTTTTTTAAAAATTTCAATTCCAATTTCTCCATCTTCTGCCAATAAAACCTTATATCCACAAGTTGCTAACATGCTTTGAACTATTTTTCGCATAATACTTTCATCATCAATAACTAAAATATGACCATCTCCTTGATATATTTTACTATTTTGTTTGTTTTTTTGAATTTTTTCTTTTTTTGATACCGGTAAATAAAGAAAAAAACTTGTTCCTTTTCCGTATTCAGAATTTAAATTTATAAATCCATGATGTTTTTTCATTATATTAAAAACCATTGATAGTCCTAAACCTGTACTTTTTTCATCAAATTTGGTAGAAAAGAAAGGTTCAAATATCTTTGTCAAATATTTTTCTTCGATTCCCACTCCTGTATCTGTAATGGTTAATTTCCAGTATTCATTATCATTATTAATATGCAGCTTTTCTTTTAACTCAACTCCGGGAAGACATTTATCAATACTAACAGTTAACAATCCTCCCTGATTTTCATTATCATTGCGCATTATGGTCATGGCATGAGAGGCATTAATACATATATTAAGTAGTATTTGTTCTATTTGAGTATGATCCGCATATGTAATAGCTTGTTCTAAACTATAATTAAAATTTAGCTCTATTTTCTTATTAAAGGAGTTCTTGCAAATATCATAAACATTTTTTATTATTTCATTTAAATTAATACTACTTCTACTGTCTATTTCATTTTGTTTCTTTGAAATTAACAATAGCTGCCTGACAATATTAATAGCACGCTCTGATGCTTCTTCCAATACACTAATATGCTCTGATAACTCATCCTTCATCGGTCCATATTCATCCAGGGAATATTTAATTATAGAGGCAGTTCCGGTTATACCGCTTAGTATATTATTAAAGTCATGTGCCAGGCCGCCAGCAAGATTGCCGATTGTTTCCATTTTCTGGGCCTGTATTAATTGTTTTTCTATTTTTTTCTTCTCAGATATATCTGTTGCTATAGTTAAAATTGCCTTTTCTGTAGTATCTGTTGTTACAAAAGGAATTTTGATGACATTTAAAATATGCACAATATTATTATAATCAGTATACTCCATTTCCGGAATCTCTATTTTTTTTCCTTTTTCTAACACCTCATGATCATATTCAATTATTTTTTCAAATTCTTCATTTTTAGAAAAAATAGACTTATGGAATTTATTATTTAAATCGTTATCTGAACTATTAGTTATTTTTTCAAATTGGTGATTAACCATTAAAATTCTACCTTCACTATTTTTTACATAGATCATATCAGGCATAAGATTGATAATTTGTTTTAACCTTTTTTCATTAATCGATAAAGACTCCTGTAAAGTTTTAATTTCTGCTATGCTATTTTCTAAGTAACGGGTTTTTTCTTTTTCTGCTTGTTCAATATTCCATTTAGAAACCATAGATAATGCTAATTGTTTTACTTCCTCCTCAGAAAACGGTTTTTTAAGGAATATTATTTTTTCAGGAGAGCCAATTTCAGTTAATATCTCTCTTCTTCGAAAACTACCCGTTGCTGTAATGATGACCATTTCAATATTTTTATCTATTTTTTTAATTTCTTTTGCAGTCTTTACACCATCCCACTTAGGCATAAGTAAATCGATAAAAACAAGAGCAAAAGGGATATTATCCTGTAAAGATTTTTTAACCAGTTCATAGCCCTCCTCGCCGGAATTACTCACTGTTAAATCATAACTTATTTTTTTATTTTTTTTATTTTCCTCCTCCTCACCGGCAAATTGAGAAAATAATTTATCATCTATAAGTGAGAAAGTCTTATCAGATTCGCCCAGGATTTTCTTCATTTCAGTGATAAGTTCTACTGAATCGTCTATAATTAAAATCCGATTACTTTTAATCAAGTACCACTCCTTTAAACCTAATTCTCGGAAAAATTAATAGTATTTTCCATAATTTTATCAATTGATACAGTTAATACATTAAAAATCTCAATCGGATAAGAGATATCTTTTTCATTCGTAAATACACACATGGCAAATTCATTCTGATTAATTATAAATAGTAAAAAAAGTCTATTCTCAGCAATCCAACAATGATTGTCCTTTAATAATTTTTCTTTATTTATTTTATATTTTTTAATTAATGGAATATTAATTTCAGTTTTATTTAATTTGCCAACTGAAATAATTTCTTCAACTGATTTTTTATCTGTAATTTTATAAATTGATGCACTTTTAATTTTAAAAAGGATTAACATTTGATTGGCAATTTGTTCGAGTAATTTATAAGAAGATAATTTAGAAAACAGCTCAATTCCTTTTAGAATATCTACTATAAATGTAAGCCCTCTTTAGCCTTAGTCAGTTTATCCATTAGAGCATCTTTCTTTTTTTCATTATTCCACTTTTCGGTTAATGCCCAGGCGAGCTGACAAGCCTCTTCCGTATCAAAAGGTTTTTTTAAATAGATCAGTTTATGAGGAATACCCACTTCTTTAACTATTTTGACACATTTAGTATCGGAATATGCAGTAATAATTACTATTTCCATATCCATTTGAAACAAGCGGATCTCTTTAGCTGTTTTTGTGCCATCCCATCCCGGCATACGCATATCTATAAAACACAGCACTTAAGGTTTACTCTCAGAATGAGCTTTTTTGACCATTGCCAGGGCATCTTCACCATTAGATATAGTATCTACATCATATATTAAATTAGGGAATATACTTTTTTTTCCGTTATCTTTAGTAGTGTCTGTAAAGTAAAACCGTTACCCCACATACCAGCAAAGCTGGTAGCTTGTATTGGAGTCAGCCACCATCGCATTAATATCTGACATTGCATTGCTTTTTTTAGACACACCCATGAGGATATTTTTTATCTCTAGTCTTAATTCTTTCTGGTCATCAACAATTAAGATCCTCCGGTTAAACTTCATTTTGTTCTCTCCTGACATGTGGAAATAATATTGTAAATTTTGTATATTCATTCAATTTACTTTCCACTTTAATACTTCCGCCATATTTTTCAACGGTTTTTTTACTATAAAACAGGCCAAATCCCCTCCCAGATTTTTTACTTTTTTTTGAAGAAACACCAAAATCAAATATATCGGATAGAATATCCGGATTAATACCACAACCGTTATCATAAGTGACTATTTGAACGGCCGGATCATTGTCCTCAATAATATCTTTAGTACTTATCCTGATAGCTCCATTTTTTTTACCTTTTTCATCTATTGCATCAATCGAGTTTTTCACAAAATTGATCATAACCTGAGCCAATTGAGTCTTATCCCCCAAAATTGTTCCCTTTGAGTCTAAATTCAATTTTACAGCAATATCTCTTTACTAAATGAATCCATCCATATTTTTATTGAAGATTTTATAACTACGTTAATATCAACCTGTTCTTCAGTCCCAAGAGAACCGACAAAATTTTGCTGAAGATAAATAATATCTGCAATATGGATTACCTGACTATTTATAAACTCCAGATCGATTAGTGAATCATCCTGTAATTGCTTTGTTTTTTCTAGTAATTTGATTATTACTTCCAACACTTTCTGTCCCTTCTTATCATTGCGAAGAAAATCTACAAGGTCACCGGTTTCCAGGTGATTGGTAATAAGAGGAAGCATATTTTTCTCAATAAAATTGACTGGCATACTCATTTCATCTTTACTTTGATCGATACTACTATGTAATCTTAATCCAATCGTGTTAATCACATTACCAATGTTATGAATTATCCCGGAAGACATCTCAACCATCCCGGATTCTCTGGCACTCACCAATAATTGTTCCTGTTGATCTATTATTTTTTTGTTGGCATCCTGTAATTCTATAGTTCGCTGGGTAACTAAATCTTCCAGATGTTCATTATGTAATTTTATCTCTTGTGTCATTTCATTAAATGCCTGGCCCAATCTGCCCAATTCATCATTTGAAGTATCAAATATTATTTTATTATAATTTCCAGCTTTAATAGATTTGACCCCGGACATTAGGGATTTTAATGGCTGCAAAGATAAATTAGAAGCAAATAATATAAAAATAAATAAAAACAAAAAAACAAATATACCGAAAATAAGAAACTTAATTACAATATTTCTAATATCCTTTTCAATATAATAATCTGTAAAAGTTATTTCTAAATTTGCAATTAGCATATCATTTTTTTTTATTTCTACTTTCCTTTTAATATCATTTTCACCTATAATGTTTTGATCTTTATTAAAAATAACTTTATTATTGGGATGTCTAATTGATATTACAGAAATTTCTCTATCTTCTAAAAATGATTCTGATAATTGTCTAACTCGATTTTCTTCAAGATTCCATATACTTTCTGTTACTGCACTAATTAAGTATTCTATCATATTTCCAGCTTTTTGTTCGAGGAATTCTCTCTGGCGGCCCCTTTCATCTTGAATTATATATATAATAAATAATAAGTATGTTACGAAAAAAATAACACCAGTCGGTAACAATATTTTGTTGCGAAGTTTTAGGCCCGAATAGCCATCTTTTATATTTTGTAAAATATCCATATACTAATACTATTAATCTATTTATTAATGTTAAAAATAAAAAACATAGGATTATTGAATTTAACTCAAAAATAATAACTCTATTTAGTATTATAGTATTTATATTCAAAAATACAAGAAGTAATTTAAGTTATTGAAATAATATGGGAATATCTGGCTACACCTTCCTGGCACTCAGTCATCTTAAGCTCAGCAGCTAAATAAGCTTCTAAAAGGCCACACAGAGAATTCTTTCTATTACTATTACCTTGTAATATCGTATAACGGTACTCATATTAATGATAGATAAATGAATTGTAAAAAAATAGTGCAGAAAAAGCAGTATGTTGTTTCTTATAAATACAAAATGTTACTTCATTTTAGAAATAGTAAAATCTAATATTGAAAAACCAGTTGAAAAATTGCAGGATACAATTATTCAAGAAGTGATTACGTTCTGTAACAATCAAAGGGAGGATGATATAACTTTATTTATTTTACGACTAGAAAGTGATTAAAATTCATATGCTCCTTTATCCCAAATTGTATCAAGTCCCCGAACAGTTCCATCCGGTCTCACATAATAATTAACATTTAGTCTCCACTTTGCGAATAGCGTTACATCAGCACTCCCCATGGTATAGTTATCCAGATTGATATATTCTACATCTCCTGTTGGTGTAGTTGCCCAACCGGTAAAGGAAAATCCTTTGTTTGTAAAAAGATTTAGTAATAAATTTTCTATTGGTGATATTAAACCTCACTTTTATTAAAGCTGTGGAACCAAAAAAATTAGTTTGCACATTAACATCAGCACCTTCAGATATTAACATTTCAACTATTTCAGTATAACCATTATCAGCAGCTTCGATCAAAGCTGTTATTCCATAATAACCTTGTATATTAACATCTGCATCAGAAGTAATAAGCAGTTTTACTATTTCAGTATGACCATTATTAGCAGCATATATCAAAGTTGTACTGCTATTTTGGAGGCCGCTCTAGGACATCCCTGCCCTTCACGGCACCTGTACTTCCATATACAATGATAACTTCAAAGTTTATAACGGAGAAGATTTTGTTGCAGCTCTTGCTCAACATATACCTCCAGCGAAAGTTCATCTTGTGCGGTACTATGGACTTTATTCATCTCGTACAAAAGGCGTCTGGAAGGATGCTTCTTATATAGTCAGACTTGCTCCAGAAGGTTGGATTAAAAAACAGGAAGAACAGGCTGCTATAATAGAAGATGATGAAGATATTGCAGTAGATAGACAGGAAGTTAAAGGCGGAGCTAAGCGTTCTGCCTGGGCCCGTCTCATAAATAAAGTGTATGGTATTGCTCCTCTTATCTGTGAGAAATGCAGTTCTGATATGCGAATAGTAGCTTTCATTATGGATCCTGACCAGATAGACAGAATAATGAAGCACCTTATAAACAAGGGTAGGGTGCTTCCGGGAATTGCAGAGTCTTGCCCTATTTTATTTTTTTCCTCTATTTTTATTTTGACCTGATTTTTCTTTGGGTTTTTTTGAAATATATACAATTTTCGCAATTTTTTTCTTTTACAGATTGCTTTTGTCAGAAAAAACCTTGACGCAGATTATAATTATTCTATCATTCGTCATATCAAAAAGGGTGGCCTTTCAAATTTGCGTTGCCACAACAGGCAAATAATCCCTTGACAGGGGATTGTTTATCTTTTACTATAATCTTTCAGTTGATAGGTGTTTTTTTAAATAAAAATTAAAAGTTTAGTTATAAATTAAAATCTATATTCAAAAATATTAACTATTAAGACTTAAATAAAAAGGAAAACAACCATGAAATGTGAAAAATGTGGTGAAAATAATTCTGATAAAAATAAGTTTTGCCGGAATTGTGGAAACCCAATAAATTTAAAAATAACTTGTAGTAAATGTGGAAAAAAGATAGAACGAGGAATAAAATTTTGCAGTTACTGTGGTGCAAAAATCAATAATATATCAAAAAAGAGAAACCAAACATCTAAGGCTCGATATTCTCGTAAAAATAAAAAAGCAAAAAATAATAATACTTCAAAAATAATAGCTATTTCTATAATAGCTGCATTAGTTATAAGTATTATTGTAATGAATATAGACTCATTCACTTCGAGTTCTTCATCCAATAATAATAACAATAATAACTATAATCTTAATTCCGGTGCCGGTGATAATATAACCTGGTCGGAACAGGTACAAAGAATAGCTGCAAATTTTTACTGTCCATGTGAAAAATGTGGTATAATCAGTCTTGACAAATGTACATGTGACATAGAAAAAGGATCTGTAGAAGTTAAAAGTTTTATTATAAATCTTTTAGATAAAGAATTTTCTGAGGAAGAAGTAATACAAAAGGTAGACGAAGTTTATGGGCATCGAATATAGCATGATTTCTATTTTAAATAAGGAAATTCAAAATGAAAAAAAATAAGTCAAAAAAGATAAAATTTATAATTGCCGGGTTTATAATTATTGGTACTATGGGATATTTATTACTTTCGGGAACTATGGATAATTCGGTTTATTATCTTACTCCAAGTGAAATTATTAATTTAGAACAAGAGATAATAGGTACTAATATGAGGCTTGGAGGAATTGTTTTGGATGGTTCGATTAAATGGGATGCTCAAAACTTAATTCTAGAATTCGAAGTAGTAGATGAAAAGAATTTAATTTCAGTCATATATAAAGGTGTGGTTCCTGATTCTTTTGATAGTGGAGTGGAAGTTGTTGTTGAAGGATTATATGCCGAAGACAAAATATTTTATGCTACTGCTGTATTACCAAAATGTGCATCAAAGTACGAGCCGGCGTAGAATGAAAAAAATATTAAAAAACAAATCCTCAAGGAGATATTTTAATTATGACTGATATTGGTACGTTTTCAATTTTTTTATCTGTTTTAGTTTCAATATATACTATAATTGCATCTTTATTGGGTGTAAAGACCAATAATGATAAACTTATAAAAAGTGCAGAAACATCTATTTTTGCAATCACTGGTTTATTGTCAATTGCGATGACTGTACTTATTTATTCTTTTTTAACCAGGGATTTTGAAGTAGCTTATGTGGCATATTACTCAAATAAAAGTCTCCCGTTTTTATATACAATATCAGCAGTCTGGGCTGGGCAGGAAGGGTCGCTCTTATTATGGGCATGGCTCTTATCTGTTTTTTCTACTATCGTAGTTGTACAGAACCGCAAACAAAATAGAATCCTAATTCCATATGTTATTGCCATTTTAATTGGAGTTGAGTTGTTCTTCACAATTATGATCGCATTTGTATCTTCACCTTTTTTATTGCTGGATACTATTCCTTTAGACGGATATGGGCTTAACCCGATGCTCCAGAATCCGGGAATGATTATTCATCCTCCATTATTGTTTCTGGGATATGTAGGTTTTACTGTTCCATTTGCTTTTGCAGGAGCTGCACTTATTACCGGTCAATTGAAAGATATCTGGATTAGAAGTACCAGACGCTGGACTATTATCTCCTGGTTCTTTTTAGGTGCAGGTATTCTAATTGGAGCTCAATGGGCGTATGTAGAATTGGGATGGGGTGGATATTGGGCATGGGACCCTGTAGAAAATGCATCACTTATGCCCTGGCTTATTGCAACAGCATATTTACATTCTGTAATGATTCAGGAACGAAGAAATATGTTAAAAATATGGAACATCCTTTTAATTATCTTTACTTTTTTGTTTTGTATTTTTGGTACGTTTATTACTCGAAGCGGAATAATATCATCTGTACATGCTTTCGGGCAATCATCACTTGGATCGATCTTTTTGTTTCTTATAGTAATAGTTTTTTTAGGATCAATGATTTTTCTAATAAAAAGATGGCATCTTCTTAAAAGCACAAATGCTATAGATTCGCTTGTCTGCAGAGAAAGCAGTTTTCTATTTAATAACCTTATTCTGGTAGGTGCAGCTTTTTCTATTTTCTGGGGTACTATTTTTCCACTAATCTCAGAAGCGATTCGAGGTGTAAAGATCACCGTTGGCCCTCCGTTTTTTAATCAGGTAATTATTCCTATCGGATTGGCTCTTCTTTTTCTTACAGGGATTTGTCCGCTAATTGCCTGGCATAAAGCAACTGGAAAAAATTTCCGAAGGAACCTTCTTGTACCTTTAATTATCACAGTCTTAAGCAGTATAGGGCTTTTAATTGCAGGCATAGATTTTGGATACCCATGGATATCATTTACTCTCTGTATTTTTGTACTTGTAACTATTAGCCTTGAGTTTATAAAAGGAGTGCGCGCACGACATAGGATGACTTCGGAGAATTACTTTGTATCTTTTGGAAAACTTATGTGGAAAAATAAACGTCGTTATGGAGGCTATATCGTTCATATTGGTATAGTTCTTATTTTCCTGGGTATAACAGGCTCATCTGCTTTTAAAATAGAGCGCCAAGTTTACCTCTTTCGGGGAGACAGTATAGAAATCTTAGATTACAAAATTACTTATGAGGGCCTTGCTCAATATCCTACGGAAAATAAAGAAGTTATATCGGCAACACTCTCAATATTTGAAAATAATAAAAAAATTGGCTCACTTAATCCGGCTATAGAAAATTATAAATATATTAATGAACAGACAGTTTCGGAAGTAGCAATACGATCCAGCCTTAAAGAAGATCTATATGTTATACTTATAGGATATGAAACAAATGGAAGTGCTGCTTCATTTAAAATAGTAATAAATCCACTTATTGCCTGGATCTGGTTAGGGGGAATAGTTATCTTTTTTGGTACTCTTTTTGTGTTGCTGCCGGACAAGCGGGAAAAAAACAGGCTCAGGATTAAATATACCAGGGAGGCAACTAAAAATGAAGTTTAATATTAAAACTATTATAATCGGCGTTATTTTTTTATTGATAGGATGGACGATTTTTGCAATTACGCTGGAAAGTATATCTGAAGAGCTTGTATGCCAGTGTGGTTGTGGTCTGGTACTAAATAACTGTAATCATATTGATTGCGGTGTTGCAGTTCCAATGAGAAATACTATTAGTGAAAAGATAGAAGCAGGTGAAACAAAAGAGCAGATTGTTGAATATTTTGTAAGTAAATATGGTGAGGCTGTGCTTGCAGCTCCTACGAAAGAAGGATTTAACCTCACAGCATGGCTTTTTCCTTTTATTGGAATCGCTATAGGCGCATTTATAATTGTTATGGTTATAATGGCATGGGTAAAAAGGCGCAAAGACATTCTTAAAGAAGAAGAGATATCTGATGTTTCAGATTCTCCAGCTGATAACCCTGATAAACCGGATAAGTATAAAACTATTTTTGAAAATGAAATTAAAGATTTTGATTAAGGAGTAGGATCCAAATGACTTTTTTTACAATACTGATACTTTTAGCTGTTATTGCTGTTATTTCATATCCTTTTTTTTCTAAGAAGAAAAAGCCGGAAGAAGTTTTGACAGAAATTGATAATGAAAAAACAATACTCTTAAAACAAAAGGAATATAGTTATGCAGCCATAAAAGAGCTGGAATTCGATTATAATACCGGGAAAATCTCTAAAGAAGATTACAATATTCTTAGTAATAGATATAAAGCAGAGGCTATTAATATAATTCGAAAGCTGGAAACAGAACAGACTTCAAAAAAGGTATCTAAATTATTTTGTACCGAATGTGGCCAAAAGTATAAGGAAGACTCTCAATTCTGTACAAATTGCGGTGAATCTAAAAAAATATAGTAAACAGTTATAGAAAGTTGGAAATGAAGCAAGCTAATAATAATATTATTTTACAGGCCAAAGGCCTTAGAAAATCATTTGGTGAAAAATATGTGCTTAGGGGCCTGGATTTTTCAATTAGAGCAGGTGAATCATGGACTATTTTTGGGCCTAATGGTGCAGGGAAGACTACCTTAATAAAAATTCTGGCTATGTTGTTAAAACCAACATCCGGTACACTGTATATTGATAAAACACCTCTAGAAAAAATTAATAAAAAGCTCTGCTATAAGATTGGGATGGTATCTCATGAGACTTTTTTATATAGTAATCTGACTTCTTATGAAAATCTGTTATTTTATGGCAAACTTTATGAACTTAAAGACTTAAATAAACGTGTAGATTTGATGCTTAAAAAAGTTGACTTAAAAAATCGTTCCCACGATAGAGTGAGATTTTTTTCCAGAGGTATGAAGCAGCGCCTTTCGATAGCAAGAGCTCTTCTGCATAATCCTTCAATTCTTCTTTTAGATGAACCATACTCGGGACTGGATTTACAATCCATAAGGAGCTTTCAAAAACTTATTAGTTCCCTGCACACTCAAGAGCGCACAATCATTCTAACTTCACATAATTTGAATCTAGGACTCGAGATGTGTGATCATGCAGCAATACTTGTAAAAGGCAAAATTGTTTATTCAGAACCAAAAGAAAATATAAATAATAATAATTTTGAAGAAATTTATTTTAAATGTGTTGACAATAGATGAGATATCTTAAGAAAATATTAGTAATAGCAATTAAAGATATACGGTTGGAAGCTCGGTCCAGGGAGCAAATACCTGCCATGATTTTGTTTTCTCTTATTGTTATTGTTATCTTTAGTTTTACATTTAAACCTGGGCTTGAAAATAGAGAGGTTTTAGCTCCGGGTATTTTATGGGTTGCATTTACCTTTGCCGGAATGCTGGGACTAACCCGGTCTTTCAGTTCAGAAATGGAACAAGGAGCTATACGGGGATTAGTAATGTCCCCTGTTGCTCCAAGCGCAATTTATCTTGGAAAAGTTTTAAGCAATTTGGTATTTTTAATTGTTACAGAAGCCATAAATCTTTTAGCTTTTAGTATTTTTTTTAATATTGATATTTTTCCGGTTTTACCTGGCCTGGCTGTAATTGTAGTTTTAGCCACTTTTGGTTTTGTGGTGGTAGGAACACTTTATACTGCTATGATGTCAAATATCCATTTAAGAGAATTACTTTTGCCTATTTTATTTCTTCCGATTCTGATACCTGTGCTTATCGCTGCAGTAAACGCTACTGGAGGAGTCATTCAAGGTGAATCCCTTAATAAATTAAGTACCTGGTTAAATATGTTGTTAGCTTATGATATAATTTTTTTAATAATTGGGCTATTAACTTTTGAATATGTTGTGGAAGAGTAAACAAGGAGACAATTATGAGAAAATTTAAAATAATAGAAACTATATTAGGAATTGCCAGTTTTCCTGCTGTGATACTTGGATTTTACATGACTCTTATTTTTGCACCTACAGAACGAACTATGGGAGATGTCCAGAGAATATTTTATATTCACCTGCCTCTTGCATGGATTAGCTTTTTAGCCTTCTTTATCGTTTTTATTGCAGGCATAATGTATTTAATTAAGGGTAAAATGCATTGGGATATAATTGCACATGCTTCTGCTGAAATTGGAGTAATCTTTAATATACTTGTAATTGTTTCAGGATCAATATGGGCCAGAGCAACCTGGAATACCTGGTGGACATGGGACCCCCGTCTTACAACTATGCTGATTTTACTATTAATATATTCGGGATATCTAATGATCCGCGGAACTGAAATTAATGTTGAAAAAAAAGCGAAAATATCAGCTGTTATTGGAATTGTTGGTTTTGTAAATGTACCAATAGTTTTTATGGCCATTCGATGGTGGCGCTCCATGCATCCGGTTGTAATTACAACTACAAGTTTTGGTCTTGCTCCGCCAATGCTTATTACTTTAATGGTTTGTCTTGGTGTTGTAACATTATTATTTGCATATCTTCTTGTTTATCGCATAAGAATCGGAATGGCCGAAAGGGATTTAAAAATGATTACTATTCAATTAGAAAGTTAATTAATATAGGAGAAGAAAAATGAATAGCTTATGGTATTTTTTTGCTGCATTTTCAATTGTTTGGGCTGTAATCTGGGGTTATACCTTCCTTATGTCCAGAAAACACGCAAACTTGTTTAAAAAAATTGAACAATTAAAAAGCATGCTTAATGAAAAAAATAATAAAAACACAGATTAAATTGTTGATTCTTAAAATTAGGTATCTAAGGAATGTTTATGACAGATATTAAAGCCTTTTAATTCACAGATTTCCACTATTTTTATTTCTTATTTCTCTATCATCCTCCCCATTTTCAAACATGAATCGCCTCACAGCGCAGTGTATTCTGTTGTAGTTAGACTAAAATCTTACTAAGCGTTTAAGCGATTATTTTCTTCTTCCAGCTCTTCCCAACGGGTGTAGGATTCACTAAGTTCCTCTTCACAGTCAGCTAGCTTAGACTTTAGCTTTTTTATTGCATCTGGTTTTTTGTACACCTCAGGCCTTGCCAAATCCTTATGAATTTGTTCAATTTCCAATTCAAGTTCTTCAATTCTGGCCGGAAGCTTATCTAATTCCTGCTGCTCTTTAAACGTTAGTTTAACCTTTGGACGCTTTTTTTTCTGCGGTTTATATTGATTTTCTTTGGAGTGATTTAAAGTTCCGGCTGCTTCATTCTGAAGGGCCTTCTTTTTGGCCTTCTCATAAATAAGCCAATCCTGATAGCCGCCGGCTATTTCAACCAGCGGTCCCTTTTCCTGAAAAACATATAAACTACCGGTGGTGTTATCTAAGAAGGTTCTGTCATGACTAATGATTATTACAGTTCCTTTAAATTCAACAATCATGTCTTCCAGCAGCTCCAAAGTTTCTGAATCTAAATCATTTGTGGGCTCATCCATTACTAAAAGATTACAGGGTAAAGTGAACAATTTTGCTAATAATAAGCGGTTAATTTCTCCTCCGGATAAGTGACTCACAGGGGATCTGGCCCGTTCTGCTGTAAATAGGAAATCCTGTAAGTAGGCAACAATATGTTTTGACCTTCCATTAATAAAAACAATATCACCGTTAGGCTGAACATTTTCCTGAATACTTTTTTTTGGATCTATCTGGCCCCTCATTTGATCAAAAAAAGCAATAGATAAATTTGTGCCTAATTTTACTTTTCCTGTAACTGGCTGTAATTCTCCCAATAGAAGTTTCAGTAAGGTTGTTTTACCACAGCCATTGGCGCCAATTATCCCGATTTTATCACCCCTGGTAATCATAGCAGAAAAATCTTGAATAAGCATATTTTCGTCGTAAGCGAAGGAGATATTATCAGCAACAATGACATTTTTACCGGATTTCTGCTGTTGACCAATTTCCAGAGATACAGCTCCCTGATGCTTACGCCGATCCCTGCGCTGCTCGCGCATTTTTAGTAAGCTTTTCACCCGGCCTTCGTTTCTGGTCCTTCTGGCTCTAACACCTTTTCTGAGCCAGGCTTCTTCTTCAGATAACTTACGATCAAAGTTTGCCCATTCTTTTTCCTGAGTTTCCAAATAAGCTTGTTTCCGCTGTAAGAACTCAGTATAGCTGCAGTGATAATCAAACAAATCACCCCGGTCCAATTCTATTATTCTCGTGGCCAGACGTTTTAGGAAGGACCGGTCATGTGTTACAAATAATATGCTTGGGCAAAATTTTAATATATATTCTTCCAGCCAGATTATGCTGGGTACATCGATATGATTGGTTGGTTCATCTAATAATAATAGATCAGGCTGAGTAATTAAGGCAGCTGCCAAAAGGGTCCTTCGTTTTTGCCCACCTGAAAGATTATTATACTGCTGCTCAGGTACAACCTGCAGGTCTGCTGCCATTCGACGAATTTTCTGCATATCCTGAAAATTTTGTGGGGTGTGAACATATTCAGTCTTTATTCTTTTAATTTCATCATCAATTCCAGTTTCTTCTCGAAAATACTGTTTAATTTCGTTGGCATGAAGTCCCAGACTGTCAGCAATAACATCAAAAGCAAATCCATTTAGCTGCTCAGGTATTTCCTGACTTAAATATGAAATACGTATTTTGTGATCTGTAATAATATCACCGGCATCCTGCTCAAGGACTCCTGCAATAATTTTAAGTAACGAGGATTTTCCCATACCGTTTCGCCCGAGGAGACAGATCCGTTGATTTTTTTCTATCTGTAAACTCACGTTGTCCAGTAGTGGCTGCGAACCATAAGCTAAATAGATATTCTGTAAAGAAATAAATGCCATAATCGTTCTGGAGTATAACTGCTTATACACGAGTGTTCAAGTTAGCCTCCATTCCCGCGGTAGTATTACACTTAATGACAGTTCAATTATTTCACAAACAAGTGTTTTTAAAGATAAGCTAAACCAGCAAGTTGCGGATTCGAAATTCACATTACATTCCAAACCTGTCTCTGATAAAATAATAAATAGCTATTTTGTTACAAGTGACGGATATAAATACTATTTCCAGTGAAAGAATTGATGATGGCAATTCAATTTTGCCCCGGATTAAAACAACTGGTTTTACAATTTCCGGTAAATAAGTCAACAAGCGCAAAATTATGCATTTTTTCATACTGCCAATTAATCGTCTGTAAAATAATTCATAAATTTTCCGGTATGTTAACTAAGGTTCTTTACACCTAAAATATTTCTATGTATATTGCTATATTTATATATTTCTTTTACAATACAACTATCAAATTTTATGGTTAGTTACCAAACAAAAAAAATAATTTAAGAGAAAGGCCTGATGTGTCAATAAAAGCTCAGCGAATATTTCCACTTTCGTTTTCCCAAAAGAGCATATGGCAAAGCTGTACTCTTCCCAATAATAATAATGCATACAATTTATCTGCTAAAATAATATTTAATTTTAAGGTTGATATTGATAAATCAGAGGCTTTACTCCGACAAATTTTAGATAATAATGCACAATTAAGATCTACTTTTTCCATGCAAAAAGGAGAGCCGGTTCAAATAATACATCCGGAACAACAAATGCACTTTATCCGGCATAGTATAAATTCTCTAACAGAAGAAGAACTACAGAAACAAATACAAAAAGATGCCAATGAACCTTTTAGCCTGGAACATGGCCCTTTAATTCGTTTTCACATTTATTCATATTCAGAATATAAACATATCTTTCTAACCAGTGCACATCATATTATTTGTGACGGTTGGACGGTTAACATTCTTATTCAGGAGTTTTTAGGGAAATATTTTAGTAACAACACAGCTAAAATAGAAAAGTCTTTACAAAAGATTGAATTAAATAATGAATATTTCGAGTTTACGAAGTGGCAGAAAAAAATGCTTTGCGGTCAGAGTGGAGAAGATTTATTAAGCTATTGGAAAAAGGAACTGGGTAATGAAATTACTCAGGTTAAATTTCCATTCACCAATTCATCATCATCTTCAATCCACACATCTAATAATTTCTCTGGAATTACTAAATTAAGATTTTTTTCTATTCCGGATAAAGTATTCGAAATAAAAGGCTACACTCCATTTATAATACTTTTAGCTATTCTTAAACTTTTTTTATTCCGTTATACAGGACAATCAAAAATATTTACAGCAATTCCTATGCTTAACAGACCAAAACGTGAATTTAGAAAAATTGTAGGATATTTTGTAAATACTGTCCTAATTTATATTGATTTTAAAAAGCAATATAATTTTTCCGGACTTTTATCTAATGTCAGGGATAAAGTAAAGGAAGCTTTTAGGCATCAGGATATCCGCTATCATTACTTGTAGAAAAACTTAAACTAAATGCCAAACCCGATTTCCCATTAATTACAAATATCTTTTTAAGTATTGCTATTGTTGACTCTTCTAACAGTTTAAATGATATTCCTAAATCACCTGGTAATTTAAAACAAGCGCCAATTGAATTTTTACCATTACAGCAGCAACATTTGCCAGCAGATTTCGGGATCCAAATGTATGATATAAGTCAAAAAAGATATTACGAATTAAATTATAGACAAGGACTGTTTTCAGAAGAAAGTATAGATCGTATTATTGACAATTTTAAAACTCTTACAAAAAGTATTCATACTAATCCTAATCAAAATATTACAGAGCTAACTATTTTATCCAAAAAAGACAGAGCTTTATTAGATAAATGGAACAATACAAAAACCACTATTACATATAACAAAGACTTTGCATCACTTTTTGAAGCACAGGCTATAAAAACACCCAATTCAATTGCATTAGATTTTGATGCCTCCATCTGGGAAATTATCATGTCATTGTTCTCGGGAGCTGCATTGGTTATATGTAATAAAGAAACAACCAGGGATCCTGAAAAATTAGAAAAACTAATCGATACAAACAAAGTTACAATTGCTACACTGCCGCCAACAATGCTTTCAAGACTTTCAGATAATATGAAATACTTACATACTATAATATCTGTAGGTGAATCCTGCCCGGTAGAAGTAGCAGAAAAATGGATAAAAACCGTAACTCATTTTTTTAACGGATATGGACCTACTGAAACGACTATATGTGCTGCAATAGCACGAATTAAAAAAAATCCCAATAAACCCTTAATAAATATTCCAATTGGTAAACCCATTCCAAACTTTGAAGCTTATATTTTAGACGCTTATCAAAAACTCCTGCCGGTTGGTGCGGTAGGAGAGTTATATATAAGTGGTATTGGATTAGCTCGCGGATATGTAAACAAAAAAGAAACAGATGAAATCTGTTTTATTAATAACCCTTTTAAAAAAGACAGCAAATTCGGACTTTACCGAACAGGAGATTTGGCCCGCTGGACAGATGACGGTAATCTGGAATTCCACGGCAGAAAGGACCGGCAAATAAAGTTAAGCGGATACCGCATAGAACTGGAAGAAATAGAACAAGTTATAAAAAATTGCCCCCTTGTAAAAGACTGTGCTGTTATCTGTATTAAAAATGATAGTAATGAACAATCAATTATTGCTTTTATAATTACCGGGAAACAGGACAAACGCTTAAAATCATTACAAGCATTTTTAAAAGCAAGATTACCAGTTTATATGATACCTTCACAATTCCTTTTTCGGGATACAATACCATTAACGCCAAACAAAAAGATAGATCTTAATGCTCTTAAAAAAATCGCACAAAAACAAAACACACAATCAATAATCCCTCCTCAAAATCCCATAGTACAGTCATTGCTGGAAATCTGGCAGGATGTATTGGGAGTTAAAAAAATAGGAGTTCATGATAATTTTTTTAGTATCGGAGGGCACTCATTAAAAATGACACAAGTAACCTCCCGTATCAGAGATGTTTTTAATATTGAATTTCCAATAAAACTCATGTTTGATTATTTAACTATTTCTGATCTAGCACAATATATTAAAAAACAACTAAATGTAAATATCCCAGTATTACCTGCTCCACTAAGAACAATAAAAAAAAAAACTGCGCTTCCTCTCTCTTATTCTCAGGAAAGAATCTGGTTTATTCATCAACTTGAACCAGAGAGTATTGCATATAATATTATTCTTTCTTTAAAGCTTAAAGGCCCTTTAGATGTTGTTATCTTAGAAAAAGCTTATCAAAAAGTAGTCAATAGACATGAAATTTTACGGACAACTTTCCCACAAAAAAATGATCAGCCAATACAAAAAATACATCCTAAAATGAAAGGCTTTTTCAAATATATTGATTTACATCCTCTTCCAATATTGGATTCTGAAAAAGAAGCATTCAATTATGCGAACATGGAAGCAAAACATCTTTTTAACTTACAAACAGGGCCTTTAATCCGGTTAACTCATATTCGAATTAATAAAGATTCTAATATTATTATATTTAATATGCATCATATTATTTCTGATCTATGGTCTGTTGGTAATCTAACATATGAAATAAAGGAATTATACGAATCTATGCTGTATGGCCGTAAAAATATTCTGGATGAACTTCCTATTCAATATTCAGATTTTACATTATGGCAAAGAAAGCATTTGACACCTCAAAAGTTATCCCGCGAAATAAACTATTGGAAAAATCAATTATCAGATTTACCGGTGCTCATGCTTCCTCAGGATAGGCCGCGGCCTGTTATTCAAACATATATTGGTTCTTACATTACCATACCAATAGAAAATGAATTAATTCAAAAACTAAAGTCATTTAGCATAAAACAAAATACAAGCACTTTCATGATACTTTTATCATGTTATTATATTCTTCTTTCGAAATACACAGGAACAACAGATATACCTGTAGGTACTCCAATCGCTAACCGGAATCATTCTGTTCTGGAAAAACAAATGGGTACATTTGTAAATACTCTTGTCTTAAGAACATCTTTAAATAATAATCCAACAGTAGCTGAGTTATTAAAAAGAGTAAAATCCGTATGTCTGGAAGCCTTTACCTATCAGAACCTGACATTTGAAAAATTAGTAAAAGAATTAAATCCCGGACGAGATTTAAATCACCTTCCTCTTGCGCAGGTTTTATTTAACATGGCCAATACCCCTATTATTGATAATTTTCTAACTGATATAAAATGGGAAATTTACGAATTAAGTGAGATAGGTGTTCAATTTGATTTAACATTAACAATAGAACTGGAAATAATGAAAAAAGCATTTTTTTATTATAATTCAGATCTATTCGATCATGATACTATACAACAAGTTGCACGGCATTACTTTAATATAGTTAAACAAATCATTCAGAATCCGGATCAAAAGATAAATCAAATTTCAATACTTTCAAAAACTGAATATAAACAAATTACAACTACCTGGAATTCAACTGCTGCGAATTATCCGGATACACGTTTATTCCCACAGATATTTGAAAATAGAGAAAAAAAGCATAAAAATAAAACAGCTATTTATTTTAACAAACAAAGCATCAGCTATACAGAACTAAATCGTAAGGCAAATAAACTCGCACGGTATCTTCGTTCAAAAAATACCGGTCCGGAAAAAATAATAGGTATATATGTTAATCGTTCTCCGGATTTAATAATAAGTCTCCTTGCCATAATGAAAGCCGGCGGTGCTTATCTGCCGTTAGATCCTGGTTATCCTGTAGAACGATTAAATTTTATGCTTAAAAACTCAAAGGCTCATTTACTTTTAACTCATAGTAATTTAAAAGAAAACCTTAATTTTCATTCCGAAAAAATAATTTGCATGGATTACGACCATCAACTAATAAATAAATTTGAGCATACTAATCTCCAATCGGAATTAAAACCGGAAAATATGGCATACGTTATTTACACATCCGGTTCTACGGGAATTCCAAAAGGTGTAGAGATTCCATACCGATCACTTAACAATTTTCTTTATTCAATGAAAAACAATCCGGGCATTAACTCGAATGACCATCTGTTAGCCATTACACCCATTTCTTTTGATATTTCCTGCCTGGAACTTTTCCTACCCTTATTCTCCGGTGCAACAATTACTTTAGCCGATACAGAAACAACAAAAGACGGGAACATGCTTACAAGACTGATAAATGATACAAAACCAACAATCATGCAGGCAACTCCTACAACATGGCAAATTCTTATCGAATCCGGTTGGCATAATTCCTCAATAAATAAACTATTATGCGGCGGAGAACCATTACCGAGTGAGCTTGCTGATAAGCTTTTAGATCAAGCGAAAAAAGTCTGGAACCTGTACGGGCCAACAGAAACAACTATCTGGTCGACTATTTATCCGGTTCAATATAAAAACTCTCCGGTGCTAATAGGAAAACCAATCGCAAATACCAATGTATATGTGTTAGACCCCCATAATAATCCGGTTCCTATTGGTGTATCTGGAGAACTACATATTGGAGGTAAAGGCCTTGCCAGAGGTTATCTTAATGATAATGTATGAACAGAAGAAAAATTCATATCTAATCCATTTAAAATTAATTCAGGAGAAAAACTTTACAGAACCGGTGATCTGGTCCGCTTTAAAAGAGATGGTACTTTAGAGTATCTGGGCAGGATGGATTTTCAGATAAAATTTCATGGACACAGGATAGAATTAGGTGAGATTGATTTTTGGATTAATAAATTCAAAGGTATCTTAAAAGCAAAAACAATAATACGGGAAGACCACCAAGGCAATAAGCAAATAGTTTCCTATATTGTTTTAGATAAAATCCAAGAACAAAAATCAGATACGATTTTTTCAGAAAAATCGCTTTATAAATACCTTAAGCAAAAGCTTCCCAATTTCATGATACCAGCCGGTTTTGTCATACTTGAATCTTTTCCCTTAACACCTAATAATAAATTAGATAAAAAAGCTTACCGGTACCTACATGGAATACATCTAAAAAATATAAAAAGATTCTGCCAAAAGATGAAATTGAGAGAAAAGTATTACAGATTTGGAAGCAAACATTGGGAATAGACTCAATAAATATGGATGATAATTTTTTTGCAATTGGTGGTCATTCGTTACTTGCTCTAAGGATACTGTTTAAAGTGAAAGATGTCTTTCTATTAGAAATTCCTCTACGATATCTTTTTTTAGAGCCAACTCTAAAAGGTTTTGTTAAAATAATAAAAAGCAGACTGCATACAAATATTTCAAAAACAGTAGAAAGAAATTATAATCGTATTGCAAAAAATTATAGACCGGAATTCTGTTCCAGACGGATAGCTCTTATTGCCAATGAAAAAGACCATAGTATCATGCCTTATCTTGGATGGATGGATCTATACTCTTTAAACAAGAAGGCCAAATACGCTGCTAATGAAAAAAAGTCTAATTTATTTGAAACGTATATTGTATCAGGCGATCATATTACACGTTTAACTACCTATGGAAAAGAAACAGGTTCGAAAATACGTTTTTTACTTGATAGTGTTTCGACTGATAATTTAGATAAGTAATTTTTTAATAGTGAACCAAAGTTCCATCCTTTTTTGCCTTTTTTACAGATAAATTCAACAACAAAAGACTTATAGGAAAGAGTACGATACACAGCAAAGTCAGAATTAATACATGACTACCGACCTGGCTAAGTGAATAACCTTTTAAGATTGTTAAGCGGAGTGCATCCAGAGCATATTTTGCAGGAATAAAATTTGCTATATTCTGCAGCCACTCCGGAAATAAATCTACAGGAAAAAATGCCCCGCCTAAAATAAAATTCAAGCTAATTATTAACCAGCTTAAAGGATCTCCTTTTTTTAATACTATAATAAATGCAGCGGATATTATTCCAAAACTAATGAAAATAAATATAGAAAGAATGAAAATAATTAAAGTCGCAAAAATATTCATATAAATAATACTAAAATTAAAAAATAATACTCCCGCTATAAAAATTATTATTAACTGAAGAAATGAGGACAATAAACTGTATAGAGATAATGAAATAATACTTATTTGCGTAGAAGTTTGTGTACCCAACATGGCTTCCAGACAGCCGGTTAATTGTTCACGCTGAATAGACCGGGAAAATATTGTTAAAGATAATTGAAAGTATTGAAAAAAGCCATATCCTATTAGAACATATGAAAAAAAGCTATCTCCATATTTTAGCAAAACTGCAGAGGACGGATCTGTTAACTTACCTATAAAAAACAATAAAAATAATATTAATAATGAATTCATAGTTGTCATTATAAAATCGAGCTTATAACTGGAAGCAATAATAAAATCACGCTTAAGAAAAGCACCTGCCTTTTTTAATATCATTTAATTACTAACTCCCTGTTTATAGAAATTGTGTAAAGACTTATATTTTTTTTTGATCGTATTTATACTTTCATCTGCTGTTATCTTACCATTACATATTATGCAAACCCGATTGCAAAGCCTTGGTACAATTTCCAGGCGGTGCGTTACAATTAGAAGGCAGTTTTTCGTGCTTGCATGAATTTGGTTGAGTATTAAACTCATATAATCTTCCGTACTTAAGGGGTCAAGCGCTTTGGTTGGTTCGTCCAGAATTAATATTTCCGGATCTGTAAGCAAACCGCGTGCAATTGCAAGACGCTGTTTCATACCTGTGGAATAATTACTAACCGGTTTCTCTCCGTTTTCTTGTAAACCCACCAACTCTATTAATTCATTTACTTTGTTTTTTAATTTAATGCCAAAAAGATTTTGCAGTCTTCCGAAGAATTCAAGGTTTTGTTTACCGGTTAGCCTCCAGTAAAAACTGCGCTCTTCATTCATAACAATTCCAACTGACCTTCTTGCTGAAATATTATTTATTGTAGTATTTTCACCATTAACAATTATTTCTCCCTGTGTCGGCAGGAGCAATCCTCCTATGAGTTTGAATAAAGTAGTTTTTCCTGCCCCATTTGGCCCTAAAAATGCAACACGCTCACCATTTTTAATAGATAAATTTACATTAGATAAAGCTGTAACTCTTTTCCTTTTTTTAAAGGGTTTTAACAACTATTCTCTGAACCGTTTTGGGCCAGGATATTCCATATCAACCTGTTTTATTGTAATCATATTATTCTTTTTACTTTATACAAAAATCAATCTTCCTTTTGGCTTTGGTATTGGTCTTCCTAATTTAATGATAAGCTGGCAAATATAATTAAATGAAATCGAAGTTTCAGATGTTCCCCCTAGTATTGTTTCAAGAAGTTTCTTGTATTTATTCATTGACCTTAAATTATGATATTTTTTATAAAAAAACAAGTATTATAAAATAATGACTTCCATGGAGCCTACATATAACTATATAAACCGTTTCTCACTTAAAATAATCTTGGCATCCGGATAGTAGAAAGTAAAAAATAAAATCGTTTTAGAGCATAAATGCTTTTAACAGAAGTGTTAAAGGAAAGAGCGGAATTTCATCGACTCATCAACATCTCAAAGTACACCGGCACCTTAGCCTCAAAGCGCATTTTTTCTTTGGTTAGAGGATGATAGATTGTCATAATTGCCGCATGCAGAGCCAGCCTCTTAATACCCTTATTCTGCATTTTATTCCCATAGACCAGATCACCCGCCACAGGAACTCCAGCTTCAGAGAAATGAGCCCTAATCTGATTCTTACGTCCGGTGAGTAGATTGATTTTTACCAGACTGAATTTTTTAGACTCTTTCACAATACTATATTTTGTCTTTGCTAATTTCCCATTTTCAGATGATGGTACCGAATACATTTTATGAATTCTGTTTTCGGCAAGATAAGAAGTAATTATCCCCTCTTTTTCCGGTAGATGACCATGAATAACGGCTAAGTACTGTTTATTAAAATTTCTCCATTCATCCTGGAGGATTCTTTTAATACTCTCACTCTTTGCAAAAATAAGGACACCTGAGGTATTTTTGTCTATACGGTGTACAATAAAGACTCTGTTTTTAGATTTATAGTTTCCTTTTTTAACATATTCATTTAACAAGTAGAAAGCCGTAGCCTCTTTAACTTTATCGTTGCTGACGCTTAGAAGACCACTTGCTTTATCTACAACAAGAATTTCATAATCTTCATACAGAACTGAAAGGCCTTTGGGGTGAAATCTTTTGGGAGCCGGTTTAAACTTTTTTCTGCTTTGTTCCATAATTATTTTCTTTTTACATAGTCGTTTTAAAACACTAACAATTTAAAATCGAGATACGCCGATTACAGTATCATGTTAATGCCTATGCATCTTTTACTGATATCCAAAGATGGACAAATGCCGCAAAGGATAGGGAAATCCGAGAACTGCTTATCAATAAAAATAAAAGATAGATTAAGTGCAACTGCCCTTGCTAAAGAAAGATTTTTTTCATTCCGCCGTTTATTTCGTCGGGAAAATAATACCTGGCTTTTCCAGTATAAAAATGTTTCAAAATATTCCACTAATTAATATTGAATCTGACCTGTAAACCCAAAACTTACAGCTCCGGCACTTTTATCTACTTCAAAAACAGGTTGGAAAGATACAACCGGTTTGTCAGAGTCGATTGTACTCAATTGTCTTAAGTTTCTTAGCTGCCGAATCTTATTTATAATCATAAAAGCTCCACCTGCAAGTAAAAATCCTCCTACAACATAATTGGGCCAGATTTTTATATCCCCTATATTCTCATCCCTATTTTCCCGTATATTAAGAATAATTCCGTTTGCAAATAATATTGTGGATTGAAGGGTAATTACGCTGCCGAAAAACATCATCTTAAGAGCAGTCTTACGCTTTAAATAAAGATAGTACTTTCGTTCTTCGTCTATATTTACATTGTCTGAATTATCTATATAAGCACCAGCAAAATATTCAGCCTTTCTACGCTCTCTAATTCCAGCAGCAACACTAAAAAATCCGTGCCCCATCATACCCAGTGATGCAATACCAGAGACAAAGCTAAATGCTAAAAAGCGTTCAGGATAATCTACGGCATTGTTGATAAAAATCACAGTGGGTACAATGGAACCCAGACCTAATAAGCCAAGTCCAACACCCCGAAACAATTTACCCCGGGCATTACCTGATTCTTCCATCCAATATTCTCTGCTAAAATCAGGAAAAGTTTCTGCAAATAAATTTACAAAGGAGCAAATGAAGATGATAAGAATTGTTGTGATTATAATATTCTTTTTATTTAACATCTTGTTCCTTTAATTTATGATAATCAAAATTGAAATAAAGTACAAGTATCATTATTTCCGAGTGCGATTTCAAGAACAGGTTTTTTTAAGTCAAAAACTATTATAAGGAAAGCAAGAAGGCAGGAAAAGATTATTAATATATAATAGTGCTTATAAAAATGTAGAACTTGTAATTGGAACAAAATTTGGAAGGGCTAATCTTAAACGTTAACTAATTTATATACATTTTGCTGTACAACAAATAAAATCAGTGTTTTTTCATTATCTCCCCACCTTCCAGCCTCCAATACTCAACATCCCTATTCTTTAATTCCTCCGGAAAATGAGTAATAATAAGAGTTGGAACTCCTTTTTGCGGAAACAACTCGAAAAACAGATCCCACAATTCTGTACGTGCATCCTTGTGAAGCTGAGCAAAAGGCTCATCAATAATAATAAAACTTGGATTATGTGCAACAGCTCTTGCTAAAGAAAGCCTTTTTTTCATTCCACCGCTTAGCTCGTCTGGAAAATAATTCTCAAAGCCTTTTAATCCGCAGATTTCTAGTATTTTAACTGATTTTTCTAATTCTTTTTTTTCTTTCTTCCACCTCAGTGGCAGTAAAACATTCCCTGTACAATCAAGGTGTTCTAAGAAAATATCTTCCTGAAAAATTATCCCTGGGTTTTCCGGTATATTAACTTTACCGGAAACCGATTTTATGAGCCCTGCTGCAAGTTTTGCAAAAGTTGTTTTACCAATTCCCGATTCACCGGTTAAAACTATGGACTTATTTAAGGAGAGATTTATATTTTTAAGTAATTTCTTTG
>SDBV01000483.1_pt1 | contig 56996 bp, 57 predicted proteins | sample 2277081 | NCBI WGS metagenome assembly SDBV01 (sample SAMN10402039, study PRJNA504765) | marine sediment metagenome | isolation source: marine sediment core GS10_PC15, 223 cmbsf | place: Arctic Ocean: Southern Knipovich Ridge | collected 2010
TTTTGATTCTGCTGTTTTGACATTTTGAGCAGCTGTTGATACTCCTACTCTTCCCACTAATGCTTTTTCTTCTGCTGTATATTTTGATTCGTCAGACCCTTTTTCAGCAACTAATACAGCAAGTTTTTGTAAGTCAGTTGGCTCTATTGCAGGTTCTTGGGGTTTTGGCACTACATCTTCAGCCGGCAGGTTAGGTTCTACTGCTTGTTCTACATCAATACCTTCACTTGGCTCTACTATTGGAGTTTCTTCCTGAGCTTCTGCAGCTTCTTTTGTCTGTTTAAGCCATTCTTCAGCAGCTTCAACCTTTTCATCCCTGCCCCACCAATCACTATTTTCTGCATCTGTTACAGCCTGCTCTGCTGCTTCGATTTGCTTTTCAGGGCTTAACTCAGAAACAGCCAGCGCTTTTTGTTGTATATCTTCAGCAGCTGATATTCTTTCATTCCTGCCCCAGCCTGTACTTGATTCTGCATCCTGGAGTATTTTATCTGTTATTGATTCCTGGTCCATTAAGGAACCCTTTACATAATTATCATATTCATCCTGCGTAAATACGTTGGCAGAATACTCCTTTTCTTCCAACCACTTTTCATAACTTTTAATTTCCCCTTCTGATAATTGAGAATAATCCCTTAATTCAAATACGGAATCTACTGCTGCCTGAACTTTAGCATCATAATTTTCTATAATTTTATTAGCATCAATTAATTCTTGTCCATCTAATTCCCAAGCCAACATTTCATTTAATGCCTTTTTTCCCCCGGGATATTCATCCATTAAACTATATAATTGTCCTTTATCACTATAATCTTTTATCATGTTTAAAATTTTAGTTTCGTCGTTATCTGTTGTATAGCCATCTGCCCAGTTTTTCATATCTGCTGCATCTTGTTTAATTTTTTGAGCAGCCTGTTCTGATTCTACCCTTGTTATTAGTGCTCTACCTTTTGCTGTTAGTGTTGATTCATCTATTTTCTTTAGTTGATTATATATTTCAAGCTGGGCTTCTGTAATTGGTTTTGTTTCTGCAGCTTCTTCCACAGGTGCTGCAGGAGTTTCTTTTTGAGCTTCTGCAGCTTCTTCTTTCCTTTCACTTATTTCTGCTCCTAAATCTTCAATTCTTTTTTGGTAATCTTCCTTATTCATATCCAAACGAATTGCCCTTTCATAATCATCCATATCCACAATTGGTTTGGTTTCAAAAGCTTTTACTTGGTAATTGTCTGTTAGTAAACTTAACTTGCTAGTGTCTTTACTTTCAATTTTTTCTCCTGTTATAGGGTCTATGTAGTATTCTTTGGCCCCTAGTCCAAAAAAGCCTCCTTCTTTCCTTTTTTCCCAAGTATTAATATCTGATGCTTCGGTATATCTTTCTGACTTCTCTCTCTGAACAGCAAAAATTATATCCTGCTGTTCGTAATAATTATCCATGGCTTCGGTTGAATCTGGGTTATTCATATATTCCTGGTATGCTGAATTCCTATCGGTGATTGCATTTTCAAGATCTACATCTAGTTCTTCTAGGGTGGAGCTACTGAAGTCATATTCTATGGGTACTGGTCCAATTGATTCTGCTGTTTGTGTACTAGGCTCTGCTATTTGAATTTCTTCTACAGGAACTTCTTCCTGAGCCTTTGCAGCTTTTTCTGTTTGCCTAAGCCATTCTTCAGCAGCTTCAACCTTTTCACTCCTACCCCACCAACCACTATCTTGTGCATCTGTTACAGCCTGCTCTGCTGCTTCGATTTGCTTTTCAGGGCTTAACTCAGCAACAGCCTGCGCTTTTTGTTGTATATCTTTAGCAGCGGATATTCTTTGATCCCTTCCCCAGCCTGTACTTGATTCTGCATCCTGGATTATCTTATCTGTTATTGATTCCTGGTCCATAAGGGAACCTCGTAAATAATCATAATATCCCTCTTCACTAAATACACTGTCAGAAGAATATCCCTGTTCTTTTTTCCATTTTTCATAAGTTTTAAGTCCATCTAATGGCAAACTAGGGACTGAATCAAATATAGCTTCGATGGTTTTCTGATCTAGAGTTCCAATAACCTCTGAATTAATCCCTTCTTCTGTAAGTGAACGTGGTACATTATCGTCTGTTCTTATAGCGTCTACATCCCCCATATCTTTCATAGCTTTTCTAAACTCATCCAAAGTAATAGATTCATAAGAACCATCTTCTGTTTTTTTAAAGAGCTTACCACCAGGACCTAGATAAAATTCTTTGACTTCAATATCATTGCCTGTAAATGGGTGTTTATTTACAAGTTCAATAGTGCTTCCTTCACTAAATTCATGGTCTCCAATAGTAATTTTAGAATATGTAGGGTATTTTAATTGAGAGGTTATTTGCTCTGTTTGGATTACAGTTTCTGGTTCTAGAGCCGTGCCAGTTGGTGCAGGTGGACCTACAAACTCATCCGTTTTAGATAATTCTACTTCTTCTACTTCAGTCTCAATATCTTCTATGCGATCTACATAGTTTTGAGCAAGTTCTTCCATCTGTGTTTCTGTAAGGTCAATACCTACATCAGCCAGATATTCAATGCCTTCTTTAAGAAATTCACGGTTTTTATCATCAAGATCACTAAATTTATTTAGAATAGTATCAATAGGTTCAATTTTTTGGGAAGGGGATACATCTTGCTTAGGGAATAAGTCATCAGGTGTGCTGTATCCTTTTTCCTTGAATTCTTCTAAGTTAGCCTCAGCTTTTTCAAGTCTTTCTTCAGCATCACCAACTTCCCCCCTTCTTCTCCACCAACCTAAATTTTTAGCTTCTTCCAGTGCTTTTTGGGCAGCATTAACTTCTTTATATTCATCACTGAAATAATAAATAGGAATTTTTTCAGTCTCTGCCATTATATTAAAATTCATATCAATACTAATATCAACAACAGAATCTCCCATACCCATAAGTTTACTCTTGGCAGCAGATTCAGCTTGTGCTACTTTATTTAGGGCTTCTTTAATTCTTCTATCTTTTGCTTCCCCATCAAAAATATCACCAAATTGGAAGTTTCCAGCTTCAGCCAGTTCTTTTCTGGCAGCAATGACACCCACATCATCTAAAATAAGTATGTCTAGGATAGGGGTGGTTTGAGTGTCATCTAATTGGATAATTCCATAATCATATTGGTTGGTGTCTAATCCGAGAGCAGTAGTCATATCTATGTCAGTGGATATATCCAGCGGTTGAGAAAATGGATCTTCAAGACCAATATCTGTAATTTGAGATATATCCAGGATATCTTGGTCACTAACGCTTGAGTCATCAAGGTCAATGTCTATAATAGCACCACCTGTTGCAGATGAGCTAGTAGGGGTATCAGTAGGTGGAGGTATACTATAATCATAAATCCCATCTCTGTCCTGGTCTACCATGGTGAATTCTCCCCATTCTTCTTCTATTTGGTCTTTGGCGTCGTCAAAACCCAGGTCTTCACAGTTGGGTTCATCAAATGTGGTACTCATCTGGTCCCAGGCAGATGTGATACCTGCTATTACTGTTGGTATTTGGGTTAATTTAAAGATAGCATAGGCACACATTATGAATCCTTCCATCCATGTGTCTTTAATCAATTTTTCAAATAGCATATCTGTAATGATGCTTGTGAGCATAGAGAGCAGGATCTTTGCCAGGGCACTGTATAGGCTGCCTTCCCAATACATGCATGTGAGTTCGTCCAGTTGTCGCTCACAGGTTTCTGTGCTTAGGCCATTTTCACATGATTCTTGTATGCAGCAATCATAAGTATCGTAGATTGTTTTTAATTTTCGCATGTTAAATATTATTGCTGGAAGGCAGAAGCAACCAATTGCTAAGTAGATATTATCATAGGGGCTTAATCCTAACTGCCCTATCCCTGCTTTTTTATCTGTACCAGCTCCTTCCATTCCTTGCTCGAGATTAAGGTCAGGTATGAATTCACCCATATTGAAGTCACTTAAGAAACCAAATCCCCAACAGCTTCCCTCTTTTACAGCATCTGCATAGTTTGAGTTAGTTTTTGCTCCAGAGCACCACCCACAATTGACAAAACAGGCTAAAGGCTTTACAAAACTGTATACTGCTGACCATGACTTGTAGATGCCTGACATAGCAGTACAAGGTGCACCGAAGTGCGGTGGCGCCATCATTGCTGGTGTACAACAGGCGTCTACACTAATCATTCCAACAGCCATAGCAGCAGTGCTTATAATAGTATCAATTGCACTCATTGTGGTTGTAATAGCAAACAATACAGAAACAATTTTCTCCAGAACAGAGATAACACCATTGTCTAAAGAATCAGCAAAACTAGAGGTTTCTTCATGCTGCTCTACACAGGCTCTTCCTGGGTCGCTTAAGTAATCTCTTTCAAAAGGTTCTCTGTCACTTGGTTGTGAAGTAGAAGTTTGATTATCTGGTGATTGGTATAAATTAATTTTTTGCTCTGAGGTTTTTAGAACTGAATTATCATAAACATCAAGTTCGGTTGCTATAGCAATAGGTATAAGAATAATCAATAAGCTGATTAAAAGTGCAATCGGAAACAAATATCTTTTGTCCATCTTTTTCATTTTCTTTTTGTTATTTTTAATTGTTTATAATCTGATATTAGTGGTTAATTTAATTCAGGCAATATATAAGGTATGTATTCTTCTTTTGTAATGTCAACATTATAGACTTTTCTACAAGTGCCTAAACTGAAATCCTGTTTGTTTCTTCCGTCAATACCACTGAATTGATAATTTATGCACTTAAAATCCCCGTTTAAGTCGTATGATGGGGTTGCTTGATATACTAATTCAGCTTTCATTGCCCCATCTTGTATTATGTGGTCATCTATATCGAACCATGTTCCGGGATTAAGTTCAGCAGAGGCATATTCAACAAAAGAGTAGAATGTAACAGAGTTTTTGCCTGTTAAATCATCTATTTCCCATGTATAAGCTATATTAGGACCTAAGGGGTATGTACTGGTAAATCCATCAACAACAGCGCCAGATCCATAATTAGTTTCCTGAATTTCTACGCTGCCTGTTGTAACCAGATTGATATTATAGGTTTCAGAACCTAACTTTAATTTGGCATTTTCAGGGTCAGGATAGAAATAATAAAGGGGGTTTAAGCCTGTGCCAGTAACCATGAGCTGATCATCATAAGCTGGGTTTAAATCCTCTTCTCCTTTTAAGACAGCCATTAAGGCTTTATTGTTTTTTAATTCATTTAAGTTAGCGTTTAAATTGGATGTAACATAACCATACTTTTGACCCAGTTCAATCATTTTATTTGCGTTAGTAAATCCATCTGTTTCATGCCAGCTTCTTACAAATGTTGCAATTTTGATTAATTTTGCATTGACATTTAGTTCAGCAAAAGGAGCCAGATTAAGGGTGATTTCCTTGTCTTCATAATCCAGAACATCCAATGTTTGTTTTTTAACAGGATAATCTTTTTTGTATAGTTCAATTGAGCAGCCAGAGCAGAATGGGAATTTACTTACCATAATTCCACCATCATTAGTTCTTCCAATAAAGCAGTTTTGCATAGTGTCTGTTCCTTTGTAATAGACATCAACATCTTTTACCGGGCTAGTTCCTTCTTTTACATTAATTGTTATATCTCCGCTTAGTTTTTGGGTATCTTCACAAAAAGAGGTTTCTTCTAATTCTACATTAATATCATATGTCCTTGCTCTCCCTGTACATTCTCTTTCTTTATTTCCGCAGACATTGACCCATAGTGGAATGTGAAATTCATAACCTTCTCCTTTTTCGAATGTATTGGTTTCAACATTAATTCTTGCAGAGCTGTCATCAGTAACTTTAAGTAGGATAGGGAAATCATAGAAGTAATTAAACCTGTACTTAAAGGTGCATAATCGAGGCAGTAATGGGATTCCAACAGCAGTAGTTCTATCAGGTTTTATAGTGGTGCCTGATTTAGGCAGTATATCTAAATTAAAGAACCAGTCTGGATCATAAACATATTCAGCACGTATTGTTGGATAGTCTTCTGCAAATAAATCTTTAATATAACCATCTAAGACACCCTGTTCGATAGGATCTGACCTGAGCTCTCTTTCAAAATTAGTTCCTGCTATTTTAAGATATTGCAAATTTTGATTATAATTATTTTTTAATCCATTCTTTACTTCATCCATTGTCCATGTTGTTTGTGAACAGTCAAAGCCAGCATCTGTAAATCTTTTTGGAGGCAGGTAATGGGGTTGTTCTTTGGTTCCTCCACGCCATGAATATTTTTCAATCAAATCTAATGTAAATCCTTCAAGATAAGAGTATAAATCTTCGTAAAGTGCTAAATCACTTGCAATATTATAGATCAATTCCATGTTAATCGGAATTTCTATGTTGAAATCGCTTATTTCATATGTTATATCACGAATACTTACTATTAAAGGGAAAGTAACTTCAACCCATGAGCTTTGTGCAAAAGAAACGTCTGTTATTATTGGCTCTTTTTCTATCTTATAGCCCATTTTTGTAAATTGTTCAAAATTACCAACACACTTGTTTAATTCTTTTGAAACATAGTTTCCAAGTTCGGTTTCCATAAATTCTTTGCTTGGGATGGCCATGCCTTGTTTCGTAATCCAGAATGGAGCATCATTTCCTTCTCCAGAAGCTTCAATAAAAACGTTTTTGCTGTTGTCTATTAGTTTAATCTGTTCGTTTTCTTCTTTATCTTTTATTGTCAATGCATCTCTTCCAGTTGGTATTTCTATATAGCCTGCCTGCAGTCTTTGTATCTCTAAGCCCTGCAGAACAATTGGCTTTAGGCAGGAATCGACAAAGGTTCTTATTTCAAGTTCTCCTTCATACAATGTTTCTCTGCCTGCAGGGGCTACTTCTAAGATACTTTCTTCAGTTGTCTGCCTTACATAAATAACTGTGGTAACTCCCAGGATAATAACTATTCCAATTATGATGAACAATGTTATTTGTGCTTTCCTATTTCTCATTCTTCAAACCTATCTTAATCAGTTTTTCAATATAGTTAGAGACTTTAATCAGACGCTGTTCACATTTTTTATTAATATCTTCAACAAGAGCCTTATCTAAAGTAATAGAAATCCTGTCTTTCGTTCCTGAACCCTTTTTCATTCTTAATTAGTAATACTGATAGTATAAATACTATATATACTACTTGTGTTATTCATCATACTAATATATAAGCTTATTGTTTTTTAAAGTTTTAGAAATCGTAGTTTTTTTAATAGTTTTAGAAATCAAAAATTTCTAAACCGATTAAAATCTTCGATTTTAATAGTAATACTAATAATATTTATCGTATTTGTAATACTTGTCATACTAATAATGCTAGAACTAACAGATCTTGGCGTTATCTTGGATGTTAACTTTAACTTCTTTATTGTTAACTTTCAAAACGTTATCATTAAATATAACTTTTTTATCTTTAACTTTGAGCTTTAGTTTAGAAAACTGTTCAAAATTGATTTGCTCTTTATTGTTTTTTAAATTATCAAATTTAACTTCTGTTCCAGGCTTTCCATCTGCTGTTAATATTTTAACTTCTTTTCCAGCCTCTGCTGCTAACAGCATTCCTTGTGAGACTACCCCTCTAAGTTTTGCCGGCTTCAGGTTAGAAACAACTATTATGTTTTTTCCCTCTAATTCTTCTTTTTTATAGTATTCTTTTAAGCCCGCTACTAATTGTTTCTTTTTTCCTATGTCAATATCCAAGACGTATAATTTATCTGCTTCCGGGTGATTGCTTACTTTTTCTATTTTTGCAATCTTTAAATTTAAAGGGAATGTTTCTTCAATCACTTCTTCGAATTTATCTATCAATATTTCTGCTTTGTTTATTTTTCTGTTGTTGTAATTAAAGTTGATGTCTTTCCATTTTAGATTTTCTAAGTTAAGTTGTTCCTGTAATTTTTTAGAAAAATTTGGCAGGATTGGAGCGATTAATATTGACAGGTTCTTTACTATGTTTATACTTAAGCCAATAACTTTTTGCGCTTGACCTTTGTCTTCTTTAATCAGTTTCCATGGTTCTGATTTTTGAAAATACCGGTTTCCTAAATCACTTATTGCCAATATTTCTTTCAGAGCCCGGTTGTAGTTTACATCATTATAGCTTTCCTTTATTTTTTCAGTCTTTTCAGTAATTTCTTTTATCAGTTTTTTATCTTTATCAATATCTTTAACCTGGGAGTTGAAGAATTTGTTTGTAAAGCTTAAAACCCTATAGCAGAAGTTTCCTATGTTTCCGATTAGTTCGTTGTTTATTGAGCTTTGGAAGTCCTTAAAATCAAGGTCAACATCTGCCAGTTTCTTGCTTAATACCTTACCATAGTAAAATCTTAGGTATTCAGGGTTGTATTTATTTGCGAATTCCTCTGCTGTAAAGAATGTTCCTCTGCTTTTAGACATCTTTTCTTTGTTTACAGTAAGGAAGCCATGAACTACTAAATTTTCAGGTAATGTGAAATCTGCTTCCATTAGCATTGCAGGCCAGAACAAGAAATGAAAGTAAATAATGTCTTTTCCGATGAAATGGATTATTCTCGAATTGTTCCATTGTTTTTCTGCCTTTTTAACATCTAATCCTAAAGTATTAGAAAAGCTTGAGATATATCCGATAGGAGCATCAAGCCATACATAATAATAAAGATTATCTTCATCTGGAATCTTAAAGCCAAAATAAGGGCCGTCTCTTGAGATGTCCCAATCCTGCAGGCCTTCCTTAATCCAGTTTTTAAGATAATTTATGATCTCTGGCTGCAGGCTTTTGTTTTTCTCAAACCATTTTTTTAATTTATCTTCAAATTCACTTAGCTTAAAGAAGTAATGCTCACTTTTTTTTCTTACTGGTGATTTGCCGCAGATAGTGCAGTAAGGCTCTATTAAATCAATTGTCTTGTAGGTTGCGTTGCATTTTTCACAGACATCACCATATTGGTCTGGCGCATTGCATTTTGGGCATCTTCCTTTTATGTATCTGTCTGGGAGAAATTTTTTGCATTTGTTGCAGTAAGTAACTTCAACTTCTTTTTTATACACTAAATTTTTCTTTTTTAATCTCTGGAATATTAAATCACAGAAATATTTGTTTTCTTTGGAGTTGGTTGAGTAATAAGAATCAAATTCTATAAGGAATCTTTTAAAGTCTCTTTGGTGCTCTTTGTGGTATCTTCCGATTAGTTCTTCTGGCAGAATGCCTTCTTTCTCTGCTGAGATCTGAATAGGGGTTCCATGGGTGTCGTCTGCGCAGCAATAAACTGCATTTTCTCCTATTAACTTTAAAAATCTTACAAATATGTCTGTCTGGATGTACTCTACAAGATGCCCCACGTGTAATGGCCCGTTGGCGTACGGAAGGGCTGACGTTACAATTATTTTTTTCCCTTTGATTTTATATTCACCTTTTATTTTAAACACTAATCACTAATTTATTTCTGCTTTCTGGATATACTTCAACTTCCTTTCCTTTTTTAAGTTTCATAAATTCAGATATTCTTTTGTTTATCTTTACATCAAGTGATGTTCCTACTTTTCCTATTTTAGTTCTTGCTCCTAAACCCCACAATCCTTTCTTTTTAACAATCTCTGCCATTTTTCTTGAAACTCCTTCGTCAAAGACGGTTTCACCACATTTTTGACATACTTCTGCAGGGAATGTTCCAATGAATTCTTCTAAATAGTGATGGTCTACTTTTTTCTTAATAATTTTTCCGCCACATTCTTCACAAGTTTTTCTTTCAAATTTATTATTCATTTTTTATCACCTTTATTTATTTGTGTAAACTGTTTTAATTTTAAAAATATCTTTTTTAATTGATTTGTAAGCAACTGAATAATATTTATAAACTGCCAGTAAACCACTAGTCTGCCTGAATTTTGAACCTTTTTGGATAGCCTCTTTCACCATGTCTTCATTAATGCCTTCTTCATACATCTTGAACCGGGCATGTTCTGTGATTTTTATTATCATGAATATTACCTATTATAATCGATTATAATCAGTAATTATATATAAACTTTGTGGTTCTTTCGAGTCCAGCTTTAAATATTATTGAAAATTTCCAACAAAATTTTAATTTTCAATTTTTATATAAATTATGTAAAACGTTGTGTAAAAAGCAAAGCTTTATAAATGGAGGATACTTCTAAAAAGTATTGTAAAAAGCTATTGAGCTTATAGGGATGTATCTAAAGGATACATGTTCTGAGATTATTATTTCATTCCGACCGAGAATGAAGGGACTATAATTAGCCTCTTTATTTTTGGAAAAGAATGTTACAAGCTAGTCTTGAGAATAATCTAGGGAATTCCCTTGTTCTTTAGTTAAATTAGGAGGATAAAACAAGAGAAAATGGCAAACAAAAATGATAATGATAAGGTAAAACGTAATGAATGGACAAAACCAGGGGTAATATATCAAAGAGCAACCCATGGTGAGTTAACGAGAACATCAGGGGATATTATAATTCCTTGGGCGCTTAATAAAATTAAAGATTTATTTAATAATCCAGATTTTAAGTTTGTTGAAATATTAAATCCTGTTAAGTACATTCAGGATTCATCAGGTGTTTTTTTGCCTGAACCCAAAAATATACATGTATACTCTGATAATGTCCCATATAGGGTTAGTTCAATTGTATTAGCTCATAGGTTGGATATAGAGGACCAAAGTTTAGATTTAGATACATGGAATGAAAGTCAAGGGTTGGATACATTAGAAAAAAGAAATGGGGCAAAGAGACAAATGGAAAAAGAGAATAGCAATGTGCCAACTGATTATTGCCCTATTGTAGTTGAAACAGACTTTTTAAGTGGTGGAATAAGGGGATATCTTTACGATGTACCTCGTAATCTGAAGAATGCTACCGATAGTAGAGATAATTCGCGAATATTAGCTAAGTATTTGGAAAATAAAGCAAAAGATTTTATCTTACTTGATAATCCTGAGGGTTCTTGTCTGGATAAATTATTAGGTAGTGAGAAACAAATTATAGAAAATTGGCAGAGACCATCACGTATAATCCTTAATGTTAGTACATTAGGTAGTTATGGGATTCAAAAGGAATAAATAAAATTTATTTTTTCTTTTTTGGTTTTTTCATCTTTTTAGTTACAGGCAGTTTTTCACCACAGTTAGAGCATTCAACAACATAGGATTTAACGCCCATGAAGCTTTTTAGTTTATATTCTGTAGTGGATCCCCCTTCTTTGTTGCAATGAGGGCATAGGTATTTTGCCTCCAGAGTTAGGGATTCTTCATGCTCTACCTTTTCTTCTGTGAAACCGCACTGCGGACATACATATTCTTTTGCTCTGATTTTTACTTTGCCTTTTACAACTGGCTTGCCCATCTTTACTTTTTGGCATTTGGGGCAGAGCTTTTTGTAGACCCATGCTTTTAGTTTTCCTTTTCCTTCCTCTAAGGTTCTGTTTGTAAAATAGATTAAATTATCCATTGATTCTGGTTCTGTTATTGACATTGTGTTCACCTCGTTTTGATTTTTAATTATTTAACTCCTTTATCAATTTTTAAAGCTAAATCATCAGCTTCTAAAAGGGCCCTTCTTAGGCGCGCATTATTTTTTAATACTTCTTTTAACTTTTTTTCAAATCTCTCTTCTTCTATTCTTTCATTTATTAAATCATCATGAAGTCCGCGGGCATGCTCTTTTAATATTTCATGGGCTCTTTCTTTATTGTCAGATAATACATTTTTTAATCGTTGGAATACTTCTTCTATGATCTTTTCATCATATACTGTCATGCTTTGAATTTTTGTTCTAAGCTTCATTCTATCTCTTACTTCTGAAGCGCTATTAACTTTCATAACCTTTTAACCTCAATACTTATAGCATCGCATAAAACTCTTATGTATCTTGGGCATATTGTATATTGGTAATTGTTATTTTTACAATACCCCTCTAATTGTTCTTTTTCCTTTTCATTATTAAACTTTACGATTACGTTGATTCCTTGTTTGTCTTTGTGGACTATTTTATGGTTTTTTAGGTCTTGTTTTATTTTTTTGTTTATTTCTTTTAGTTTTGATAATCTTTTATTTAAGTTTTTTAGTTTTTCTTTGAAGTCATTTCCCAGAGTTGTTTCTTTTATTTCTGTTAAGGTAAACCATTCTTTATCTTTAACTGCTAATAATCCTCCTTTTCCGTAATTTAATGGTTTGTCTTCTCCAAAAGAGCAGACAAGAATGTCTCCAACTTTTGCTTGTTTTGTCCCTATGGAGCCTGAGATATCGTTGATTACCAAGCAATTCTTTTTTTGGCATATACTATATATAGGGAGCATGTCTTGTTCTGCAAAGTATCCTGGCAGGGAGTTGATTAATAATATAGAATCTTTGTCTATATCTTTTAGGTCCTCTTTTTTTATAATGCCGTAATCTGTTTTTATCTCTACTAAAGTTAGTTTTAGTTTTTTTGCGAATTGTCTGTAGGTGATCCATCCTCCCTGGTCCTGGATAAAGACTTTTGTTTTGCCTAGTTTCTTGGCTATCCTTAATGCGTAGAGGATTGCTTTGTTTCCTCTTGGGACTAGTTTGGTGTGTTTGTTTGTTAAGGATTTTAGTAACTCCAGAGTTTTTGTGTCCATATAACCAAATAGATTAGTAGGTGTATAAAAAAGTTGTTGTTAGATATAGCTAATGGATTATCATTTCTTAAGAAATATCTCTGCCTTTTTCTTTTCTTGGTTACATGCAACAACTAGTGGAAGTCTAGCATAACCTCCAGGGTATGTGCAATTTTCATCCAATTTGTCAACAAAATCTAATGGTTCTTCTGTACGATGAGTCATTATCTTTATCCCATCGCATCTTGCCAGAAGAGAGAAGTGCTGTGACATATCTCCCAAACATTTAAGGGTTCCATAAATAACAACAGCAGCAGCGTTGTATATTAATTCATAATCGATACAGTTTGATTCTGGATTAGGGGAATACTCACTGGTGCCTTCCCTCTTTACAAAAGACTCAGAAATAAATAATACATAGTCCTTATGAGTATCATTATATTCCTTAATTCTTTCTCTTACCTGGAAGACAGGCTGGCCACGATACTTGATATTTAGCATGTCCTCAGTTTCAATCAAACCATGACCAATTACTGTATCTGAATCCACAATCTTTTCCCCTAGATTATCAGGCAGGGTGTAATCTCCTGGAATTGGTATTAAATTATTCTGAACATGTATAGCGTATTCAGGGTATTCTGTTCTGGGTACAACAAACTCTAAATCAATTCCTTGTTTGCCAGAAAGCCCCCATTTTTTTTCTAATTCAAGTATCCTATCTATGATATTTTTACCAGCATTCTTGATATTTTCAAAACGCTGTTGATCAGCCTCATCTGGACCATCAATAGATAAATCTACTGTATCAGCATCTTGCTCAAACTCATAGGTTTTTGAGTCTCTATTATATGTTACTCTAAATCTTGGATCGTGATTGTAGCTGTTAAGTTTGCCACCAAAACCTTCAACCATTGTTACTTCAATCCTTGTTTTGTAAGCAGAATTTACAACACCTGATATTAAGTTAAAAGCCCTGCCTGAAACTAATGATTGAATGCCAATGCCCATTCTTGGGTCTTCTATGGCATGTTTTTCTATGTATGCCTTGGCTTTTGGGCTTTCCATAGATTTACACACTTTTAGGATGGCATTTAATCTATCATCAGTATTTAATGCTACAACTGACTCTAATACGCCAGCACTTCTTCTTTTATCATCTTCAAAATTCCCGTCTGATCTGATGATTACTTCCCCATTACCAAAAAGTTCAGAAACATCCTTTAGAACACTTTCAAGACCAAAATCGGAAAGGGTCTTTCCAGGAACGATTAATGTCTTTTCAGGTTGATATAGATTAACACCTGCTATATCATCCCATGTTTCTATAATTCTTTTAAATTTCCCACCTGGTTCTTCATTACTGTATAAAAATAAGCCATTTTTTAATTCTATCATATCTCTCGAGAATGAAACTCTATTTAAAAATATATCTGACTACACTTAAATTTATAAAGTTAGGCACGTTTAATATTTGATATGGGCTATTACGACGAAATCTCTTCGGGATATGAAGAGCTGCATAAAGAAGAGCAGCTTAAGAAAGTTGAGTTGATAAAGAAGCACCTTAAAGTTAAGGCTTCTGACAAGTTGTTGGATGTTGGTTGTGGTACTGGTCTTACTACTGAAAGCTGGGAATGTATTCGTTATGGTGTTGACCCTGCTCCTAAGTTATTGGCTAAAGCTCGCTCTAAAGATGAGATTGAATATAAGTTAGCTCCTGCTGAGAAGATTCCTTATGCTGATGATAGCTTTGATATTGTTATTTCGATTACTGCTATACAGAACTTTTCTGATATTTCAAAAGGCCTTAGTGAGATTAAGAGGGTTGGTAAGGATAGATTTGTTCTTACTTTTTTGAAGAAGAGTTCTAAGAAAGAGCTTATTGATGGGCTGATTAGAAAATTATTTAAAATTACTAATATAATAGAAGAAGATAAGGATTTGATTTATTTTTGTGAATGAATTTCTACAAAATTTCTAGCAATATATTTAAATCAGGCCCTATTCCCATTATTTAATGAATCTTGATGAAACAATTAGGTCGTTAGCACATGTGTATGAGATAATTAAGAAGGGACTTCCAATCTGCGATAATACTGAAGCTTATGTTGAATTTGCAAATGCCATTTACAATAAGAGGGTAGATGATACAGTAAATCCTTTCTATGTAGATGAGCTTATTGGCCTGTCCATTAACCTAGAAATTAAAATAGATGAGGAATTTGACCCTGAGACTATAAATAACGAGTTGATAAAGGAAACTGACCAATATACTATGACAAGCTCGAATACTATTATTGAACGTAGTCTGACAAGAGTTGACAAAACATTCTTTTGGGGCAATTATGAATTTTCTTATAATTTTAAGGAGTCAACTTTTAAGATATGCCATAAATTCTCTGAGGATTTACAGGATAAGGAAAAGATAGGTAAGATAATGAGGAGAATGATTGGTGGAACAGGAGATTATTTGATTAGAGTTAGGAATCAACTGAAAAACACTTAATTCGGTAAATTATTTAAAGAAAGACCATTACTTTAATAGTGGGTGATAATATGTCTGAACTAACTGACCCTAGACAGGTTATTCTTGTAAGCTCAAGAGCAGAGATGGATATTCTTGGGAAGAAAGAAGTAAAGGACAATATAATCACATTAGCATGGCATATGCCTGTTAGTTTTGAGCCTAAGTTGTATGCAATTGCTATTGGAAAGACAAGGTTTAGCGCTGAGGTAATAAAGAAAAGCAAGGCTTTTGTTGTGAATTTTGTTCCTTATTCTCTAAAGAAAGAGGTTTTATTCTGCGGGACTAAGTCAGGCGCGCATATTGATAAGTTTGAGAAATCAGGGTTAAGGAAGGAAGAGGCTGAGAGTGTTGATTGCGCAAGGATAAAAGAAGCTTTAGCGTATATGGAATGCGAGGTTATTAATGAAATAGAGATGGGGGACCATATTATATTCGTAGGTAAGGTGTTGAATTCTGAAGTAAAGAAAGCAGGGAAGAGATTGATGCAGAAAGAGAAGGATTTTATAGGGGCTTGAAAAACGTAAAGTATTGTCCCCATACTTTACACTTCTCATGGGGGGAGCCATAAATGCTTTGCATTTAATGCCACGTTCGAACCGTAAACTTTTAATATAACTAGGTTTTCACTTTTTTTATGGCTGAATATTCTGAAGAGGTTGAGAAATTAGCTGAAACATTGAAGAACTCTGGGTTATCTGCTTCTATGGAGGATGCTCTTCTTAAGGCACAGTCTATGATTGGTAAGAAGGAGGAGATTAAGGAAGAGATTGTTGAAAAGGAAGAGGATGTAGCACAGACTACTTTAGGTGGAGTAAATGCGCCTCAAGTGAAAGAATCAGTACAAGAGTCTTCTGAAACAGGGGATGAGTTGAAGAAAGAAGAGGTTTTTACAGATAAAACTGCCAGTGAAGAGGTTAGTGAAGGAAAACAGGAAAGGCCAACTAACCAGAAGAAGATTGACCTTACTGAAGTGTTTAATGTTAATAAATAAGCTTTCTTACCACTATTAAATAGATACTCTATTATATACATTCTAACATAATAATATTTAAATATCACTTCACCACTCTAGAATAACAATTAGTATTTTTGATAAAAATTCGCGGGGTACGATAAAATGAAGAAAATTTTAATGATTGGATTGTTTTTAGTTATAATGTTAGCTTTTGGTGTTAGTGCGACAAAGAGCGTGACTCTTTCTCCAATATCACCCATAACAGAAAAGCCTTCTGTTGACTTTCAAATAACAAACTTTAGAATAACAAATACAGGAGATGAGAATTTAACTTTAGATATTGAGTTAGCTGGTTTATCTGATTTTAATGTAAATTTTGTTAACTCTAATACTCATGCTGTTATAAACAATGACCTTTTTATAGAGACTGGATTATATGTGGATGTTACTATAAATGGTACAGTTTATAAGAAAGTTGAAACTACAAGAACAGGTACCCAGGATGGTACAACTTTTTCTGGAACAATAAGTGTAAAATCTGGTTCAGACACACTTGGATCAACAGGCTTAAACATAGTTGCAGAGAGCGCTTTGGATTTTAAGAAGATAAAATCAGATGGTAATACCTTAGATTTTGATGAGAAAATAGACGAAATTAAGCCCGGAGATATAGTTAAATTTATAGGGGATATTGAGAATCTTTATAGTGATGCTGACGACGAAGATATAGACCTTGAGGATGTAAAGATAACAATTACAATTGAGAGTATTGATGATGAGGGTGATGAGGACTTAGAGGAAGAGGAAGATGCAGGAGATATTGACCCTGAGAAAGATGAAAGTTTTAGTATTGAGTTTGAGATTCCAGAGGATGTTGAAGCTGAAGAATATGATGTTATTATTATTGTAGAAGGAGATGATTCAGAAGGAGCAACCCATTTTATTGAATGGAAATTAGTGACTTTAGAGGTTGAAAAAGACAGGCATGATATCTGGATTACAAAAGCAAGTGTTTCACCATCAAAGGTAAGCTGCTCAAGAGATATAAAGGTTAATGTTGAATTAAAGAATCAAGGAACAGATGAGGAGGACGAAGTTGTTTTGAGGATAGAAAATTCTGCTTTAGACATTGATTATGAAGATACATCTATACCAGAGATTGATGAAGGAGCTTATGATGAAGATACAGAATATGATAAAGCCTATCCTTTTGAAATTGGTGATAAGGTAAAGGCAGGAACCTACCCTATTAAAATAACAGTATATTACGAAACTGATGAGCATAGTGATGACCAAACAATCGACCTTAAGGTAGAGAAGTGTGAAGATGAAGAAGAACCAGAAGAAGACGAAGAAGAAACTGTTGTTATAGTAAGCTCTCCTTCAGATGATGAAGAAGATGAAGAAGGGTTAGAGATACTAACATCAGACGTAACTGAAACCATAGAGGGCGTACAATCAAGTACCTACATGACCTTATTGATAGCTGGTATTAGTATAGCTGTGATTGTGGTAATAATTATGGTTGTAGTTCTTTTATCTTTAAAGAAAAGAAAAGAACAGATTTAAATTTTATTTCTTTTTTCTTTGTTTTTTATTGTTTTAGAACTTTGATGATAATATTGGGTTCAAACACGGTCGTGCTTCGCACGCCCTACGAGTAAAGGAAAAACCAATACTTTGTATTGGTTTTCCCTCTACACTCGAGTTTTCGCCCATGTTGTTGTGGTTAAATATCATTCAAAAGTAGTCAGTATCATTCAAAAGTAGTTAAAAACAGAAATGTTTATATACTGTAATCTATTCCTAAATGGAAGTATAATTGGGGGGTTTAATATGAAAAAGATTATGATTGGAGTTCTAAGTTTAGTTTTGATTAGTTTGTTTGCTGTTGGTGTTTTAGGTATTGTTAAAAATACAGTTGTTGGAGGAATAATAAGTGATAATCAGGGAGTTCCTGTTGATGGAGCACAAGTTTTAGTAGAATGTTCTACTCAATCAAATGATTTAATTGGGAGTATTGATACAGAAAGTGATTCAGATGGACAGTATGGCGTTGAGTTTGATCAAACATCAGGAGAGGAATGCTATGTTAATGATACTGTAACTGTTAATGTAGGACCAGTTACAGAATCTGACACAGTAGATGAAACAGCTTACTTAAGTATTGACTTAGTTATCATCAATGTTTCAATCCCAGAATTCACTGTTATGACAGCAGGCATTGCCTTAACAGGGGCTTTGTTTGGGTTATCAATATTCAGAAAACATAAGGGGGAATGAGAAAAATGAAAAAGAAAAATATCTTATTAGGTGTTTGCATTCTTATGTTTGTTTTTGTGGGTAGTGTTGTTTCTGCAACAATTGAGTGTTGTGTATGGATTAAAGATGGAGGTAATACAAGTGCATGCGGCTATCAAGAATTAACAAATTCTACTTTTGATGCTGAAGGATTGTGTAAAGGACTGGCTTGGTTTTATAGCGGTTCAACATCTAATGGAATTTTTAATAATAGTGTAGATACAGATTGTGCTAGTTACACTGCAAGCTTAACTAAATGCCAAGGAATACCTCAACAGGATATAAATAATATCCCAGAGTTTGGCACAATAGCTGCTACTCTTGCTTTGAGTGGAGCGTCAATGGGCTATATCTTCATCAGAAGGAAGAGGAAGTGAAAATGAAAGTAAAACTATTTATTTTAGGGTTATTGATTGTTTCAATTCTTCCTTCATCAGTATATGCTGAATGTTGCGCAGTAAACTCTGAGACTAAATGTAATTACTTTGACTTATACGATTGGGAACAAGCTAAAGATTTTTGTGGGAAAATACAATTATTTTTTGGATTCAATACAACTTGGAATGAAACATGTTCTCCTTTTATTGGAAGTTGCGTTGATGGATATACTGCTTCAGATCCTATAATTCCATCTCTAGTAAATACAGGTGGAGGCAGTAGAAGTAGAACTTCGAGAACAACAATTACTTGTGAAGAAATCGCTTATGATTGTGATGATTGGTCAGCATGTTTAAATGATCTGCAATCAAGAGACTGTACAAAAAGAGAGGTATGCGGTAATATACCTACATCAAGGATTATTAAAGAAACAAGAAGCTGTACATCTCCTGCTGTAGAGGAAACTACTACAGAAGAAACAACTGTTTCGCAAGAGACAGCTGCTGAAGAACCAGAAACAACTGCTGAAGATGAAGGCGGGTTTGCAGCTATTACAGGGGCAGTTGTTGATGCAGTAGGAAAGGCTCCGTGGGCTTATGGTATAACTTTTGTGGTTATAATAGGCGGCTTACTGACTTCAGTATACTTCTTCAGATCTAAAAATAAAACCAAAAAGAAGTAGAAATGAAGAAAACAACAATTTTAATGGGTTTATTTTTTGTTTTATTAGTTTTTAATGTTTCTGCAATTGGTTATTATAGTTTTGTAACAGGAATTATTTACTCAGAAGATGGTAGTGAACTAGGTGGAGCTAATGTTACTGTAACATGTAATGATGGACTTAATACAATAGTAAGGGCAACAGTAAGTTCTAAGGAGTCTACATCTAAAGGTGTTTATTTTGTTCCTTTTGGAGGAGATACATGCCCAGATGGTTCAGTAATCCATGCTGAGGCTAGTAATGGTGATTCAACAGGCAGTGCAGAGGGAGAAATGGATGACTCAGGTATTACAGATTTAAGCTTTAAAGTAAACTTTGCAACAGTTGATGTTTTTATACCTGAGTTTGGCACTATTGCAGCAGGAATTGCGGTTTTGGGATCTCTTTGCGGAGTATTTCTGATAAGGAAACGTAATCTTTAAGGTTTTATTATGAAAAAAACAACAATTTTAACAGGTTTATTCTTGGTGTTACTATCTGTTAATGTAACTGCCAGTAGCTATATAACTGGAACAATCTATTTAGAACAAGCAGGTGTTGGTAATGAATTAGGTGGGGCTAATGTTGATGTAACCTGTAATGGATATTCATTATCAACAGTAAGTTTTAATTCATTTTCCAATCTTGGTCATTATGATGTTTCTTTTGGGTCTGGGCAGTGTCCAGATGGATATAATGTGAGTGTTAGAGCAAGTTATGCTGGTATGGTTGGAAGTGGAAATGGAATAACAATTAGCTCTGGTGTACCAGGCTTAAACTTCGCAACAATCAATGTTCTTGTACCTAAATTTATCAGCACTACAATGGAAATTATTTCAAGAACATCCCGAAAAATGCGCCTGCCTCGTATAAGGGTTACTGAGGTTGTAAAAGCAGGAGATTATCTTGATGTTAATATTAATATTCAGAATAGCGGGAATATGAATATGAAGGGCATCACAGCAAGCATTATTGTTGCTGATCTTGCTTTGAGGAAATCTGTTAAGGTTTCTAAGATAAAAGGAGGAAGAGATACTACAAAAGAGATTAAGTTGTTTATACCTTCTGATACTTTGCCTGGTGTTTATGATGTTAGGATTAGGGTAAGTGATGGGCATACTAGAAAAGTAAAATATAGAAGCTTTAGGGTTGTTTAGAATAAAATCTTTCTTACTTCTTCCTTGTTTGTTATGATGTATATTAACAGAAGTATTAATGTTATTAAAGTCAGGTAAACCCATAGGTTAAGTGCTGTTATTCCGCCTGTTATATTTTTCATTGTTTCGTTATAGCCTAAGAATAATCCTAAGAAGATGTCTAAGGATATGCTTAATACAAACCCTAAAGCTACCTTTTCAAGTTCTGACAGCTCTTTGAAAAAGATTCTTGCCATCAGATAGCCAGGTATAAACAAGGCTAATGCTAATCCGAAAATTATCCTTATTATGTTCATATCTTTGTCACCCAAAAATGTATTTCCTGCTCATTTTCCAAGCTTACCTTTACTTTTGCTATATCGAAATACTCATTAAAGGGAATCTTTGCGTTGATTATTTTTGATTTTTCGTTTTGTACTGAAGTGGTTTTGCTAAAGCTGCCTTCCTTAAGCAGGATAGGTTTGCAGCCAGGCTCATCTATTCTTAGGATTTTTACTTTATTGCTGTCTTTGTCCTCTATCTGCAGTTTTGCAAACTTTAGCTCTTCAGGATAATCTAATAATAGGACACCTTTTGATGTTTGGTCAATTTCCTCTTCAAAAATATCCATGTTGTCAATCTTTATTGATAAAGTGTTTTGGCTTATATCCATGTCTATTTTATGGTATAATGTTTCTGTTAGTAACCCTTCTTTAATTATTTTTTGGGGCTTGCCCTTTAGGTAATTTATCTCTACCTTATTGTTCTTGTTGTCTATTGTTAATGAGTATAGTGTCTGGTCTATTTCGTTAAAGGATAATAATAAGGTGCTGTTTCTGTTTGTGTCTATGTAATTTGCTGTTATCTTGTAATTTTCCCAGTTTGTTTTCTGCACTTCAAATAATCCCATCAGCATCTCTTTTTCTGTTACTGAGGTAGCGTTGAACATTATGTTTTTTGCAAGCTGTAATATTGCTTTGTCAGGAATGTCTGCATAGGTTATTTCCTGCTGACTTTCTATAGGTATTTTGTATCTTATTATGTAAGGAAGGAGGTTGTTTTTTGCAGAAAAATCCCTTATGCTTATTTCTGACTGGTATGCTCTTATGAATGGCTTTTGGTTTTTGTAGGCTATTAGATCTATCTCTTTGATTAGCTGGTAATCAAAGTAGATTTTAGCTTTGTTCTTGTTAATATCCACAGAGATTTTATGCCACTGCATTCCTCTTCTAACATTCTTATTTGCTACCCTTAATCCTTTGGGGGACTGCCATGCAATGACTGCCTCGTTCTTATCTTCGTTGTAGATTATTTCAAAGCTGTCTTCCAGGCCTAAGGAAATCTTCTCTCCTTTTATAATTCTGAATACAGATTCTAAGGTGTATTTGTTTAGGCTTAGCTCTTTTTTTGCTTTGTAGGATTTCAAGGAGATAGTTTTTGCATCGCTTTTCCCCTTAAGATAGCTTTTGTATAATTCGTATTTATCTTTTCCTATGTATTTTTTTGTCTCTAATTCTATTGATTCATATTCTATATCATCAAACCTTATGTTAACATTCTGCTTAATCTGGTTTTTTCCAATAACAAGGTTTGTTATTTCTGCATAGGTTTTTGTTGTTTCGAAAGCAAATGAGCCTGATGTTGTGTCATCTACTTTTGAGTCAAAGATAAGTTTTCCCCTAATATGGAGCTTAACTTTTTCTTTGTTTACAAATATGTTAACGCTGTTAAGCTCTCTCTCTTCTGTGCCTATGTCATAATTTCTTATCTTTATCTTGTTTTCTTCAAATTCCAACAAATAAGCTTTGTCTTCATTTATTACAATAGCGTATTTTTCTTTACTTAGACTTTTGAATTTGATTACTATCTGGCCTGCTCCGCTTCTTATTCTGTAGTTGAAGGATGCTGAGTAAGCATCTTCTTTTATCATCAAAGCAGGATCTTTTGGCTCTGAGGTTCTTGTTGGGATTTTATAGTCTCCTTTTATGAACATTTCATAGATAGAACTTTGTTTTTTTTCAAAGTATAAATTAGAAGCTTCACAGCTATAATCAAATTCGTATAATTCCTTAGTTATTGTGTAATTGTAGGTTTTGTTTTCCAGTTCGTGGTTTGCTATTGTGAAAGAATAATTGTAGATATTGTTTTTTTCTACATATTTAGGCAGTGTTTTGTGGTCGTTGAAATACAGTTCTGTGAATGTTTCCGGTTCTGGCCTTGCTACTATTAAAGTGATGATAACTACTGCTATTCCTATGATTAAGGATGCTATAATTGCATTATATATGCTGTCGTCTTCCATTCTCCTTTTGGAAGGGATATTGCTCTTATAAATGTTACTATTTATTACTATTGTTGGGTGATGAACTAAATGGTTTAAGGAAATGGGTTCCTAAACCGTTATGGTTTTTAAGAAAAAAACGCAAAGTTTATATATAAGTTGATACCTACAATATATCAATTGATACCTAAATGAATTAAAATGCCTAAACTAGAATTCACTAAAACTGAAATGATAGAAAAAGAAAATCATAAAATTAGGAGATATCCTAATTTAAATACAGTTTTGATGGTAGAGGATTTTCTAAAAAAACATAGGGATATGCCTGTTAAAATGTCTGAACTAAGAAAAAGACTTCCGAGACAAGTTATGCACCCTACTCTCAAGATAATTCTGGAATATCTTTGGAAGAGTGGAAAAATAATTTTTGGACCAAAAGGTATTCAGTGGATTTATTCAGAACCAGACCATATAAGAAAAATGATGGAAGGAGGTCTGGAAGTATAAGATGTATTTTGGAAAGGAAGTTAGAGTTGTATTGAAATGGCAGGGAAAAGATGCTTATCTAAACCTGAAGAAAAGGGATGATAAAGAAGCTAAATCTATCTTGGATTCTTTTAACAGGATTAAAGGGATATTGAAAGAAAATCCCCAATATGGGGATCCTATAGCAAAAGATTTGATTCCAAAAAAGTTTAGAAAGTTGGGCATTCAAAATTTATATAGGGTTGAGCTATCTAATTACTGGAGAGCATTATATACAATTGAAGGAAATACAGTAGAGATATTTTTATTTGTTCTGAGTATAGTTGACCATAAAGAGTATAATAAGTTGTTTGGCTATAAGAAGAAATAGAATTCTTTAATTTATATTATAAGAATAATAATTCCTAATGCTAAACAGTAATATGCAAAATAGCTGAACTTATTGTGTTTAATTATCCTTAAGAGCAGTTTAAGTGTAAAGAACCCTGTTATGATTGTTACTATTGTTGCTAAGGCTAATGCTCCAAGGTTTGATACACTTTGAATGTTTGTTATTTCATACATGCCTGCTCCGAGGATTGCAGGGATTGCTAATAAGAATGAGAATCTTACTGCTTCTTCTCTTTTTACTCCTTTCATCAATCCTGTTGAGATTGTTGCCCCTGATCTTGAGATGCCTGGGAGGATTGCTAAAGCCTGCGCTAAGCCTATCCATATAGTGTTTTTTGTGGTTAACTCTTGGTTTTTGTTTCTGGGGTATTTGCTTAGGAAAAGTAAGATTGCTGTTATTATCAAGGAGATGCCAACAGCCTGTGTTGTGAAAAGGGCCTTAATTTGAGTGTTTAGGGTAGAGCCAATGATAACTATCGGAATGCTTGCTATTATGAGAAATTTAGCCATCTGCATTGCGCTAGGCTCTAATCTGATTAAGCCCTTGATTAGATTTACTATATCTTTCCAGAAGACCATAAAGATTACAACTACGCTTCCTAAATGGAGAATAACATCGAAGATTACTGGTTCCTGTATGTTTAAGAAGTTTTGGGCTAAGACCAGATGGCCGGATGAGCTAATAGGGAGCCATTCTGTTATTCCCTGAATTAGGCCTAAGATGATTGCTTCAAGTATATTCATGTATCTTTAGGGGTTATTGTGTAAATATAAAGGTTTTGCTAATTTAGAGAGAAGAGCTTGCAGACGATTTTAGTTACTCAAAATCTTGATTGTTCCCCTTTGCACTTTTTTGATTAATTCATTTATTTTTTCCAGTTGATGCGAGTCTATTTCAGTTTTAATTCCATAAGTTGAAATTTCTCTGCTTTCTCTTACTGTTGGGTTTGCAGCATCTTTTTCAACATCCAATGTATCAAATTGCAGAATAAAGTCCTTATCAAAGTCAAGCTTTTTATCATCAATTAGTTTAATCAAGGCAGTAATCGAACAACTTTGATTTTTTGACGCATAGCCATACTTCGCAAGTATAGCTAAGAAACAATGATAGACTGCATAAAAGCCAACATTCAAAGCCCAGTCAAATTTCCCATCCTTTTCTAATAGTTTCATAACATCTGCATTATATTCAGATTTCTCTAAATGTTTCTGAGCTAAATCATTATCAGATTTTACTTTCTTTAATCTGTTAGGATATTTCAGACACCATTTGAGATGATTATCTATCTGTGGCAATTTATCACCTCTATATATTTTGATGGATTGTGAAATATGATGTTTTCTGATAATATGCTGTATAATACTTTATCATTTTTGTTCTTTAAGATATCTCTCTCAGTTATATCTACGTATCTAATTGGCTTTTCAATTAATTCTGATTTTCTTATTTCATCTTTAATTCTTTTTACTTCCTGAGCTTTCTTCTTATCATATATTAATAAAACATCTATATCGTTGAATTTATCGCTTTTTATTGAAGAGCCAAATACACATCCAAATTTAATATGGTCTTTGAACTTGTTTAGATTATAGGCTAATACAGCCAGCCATTTGGGAAAAGCCTTAGGTTCCAAGCTTAATATGTATTTAATAAACTCTAACGCCAATTCATCATTATAATCAAAAGTGTAGTATATTGAGTTTCCCATCTCCTCCTTTTTCAATAAGTTCTTTTCAGCTAAAGAATTGCACAGATTATTCGCATGAGCATGGTTTATAGATAGGATTTTAGCTATTTGTCTGGCATTGTACTTATCTTTGTAATGCTTGAAAATAAATTTAAGTATTCTTATTTCTATTTTTGTAAATTGTATGTTTTCAGCAGACATATGTATGTTTAGAACATACGTTATATATAAATGTTTTGGTTTTAGAGCTTCATTCTTAAGTTTTGCAAAAAAATAACAACGCGCTTATAATCAATGATATTTTTACCACTTACTCCCTATAACACAAGCAAAGGTTTATAAATGGCTGAGTGTTTGTGAGTATTGAAAAGGGGTGAATATATTTGGAGGTTATTGGGTATGAATATAACAATTATTGGACTAGGTTATGTAGGATTACCATTAGCATGTTTAATATCTAAACAGTATAATACTTATGGTATCGACTTAGATAAGAACAAGGTAGAGCTTATCAATAAAAAAATAAGTCCAATTAAAGATCCCTTTTTAGAGAAAGAGATAAAGAATTCTAAAATAAATGCTTCTACTAATTTTAAAGTTGTTGAAGATTCAGATGTTGTGATTATTTGTGTTCCTACTCCAGTTGATAGTGATCATAATCCTGATTTAAGTTTTGTAACTTCTGCTTGTGAAGAAGTTGCTTTACATTTAAAGGATGGTGCTTTGGTCGTAATAGAGTCAACAATATTTCCAGGTACTTGTGAAGAAGTTATAAAGCCAATATTAGATAAAACAGGAAAAAAATATTATCTGGCTCATTGTCCTGAAAGGATTGATCCTGGAAACAAGAAATGGAATGTTTCTAATTTACCCAGGGTTGTTGGCGCTTTGAGTTCTGAAGGTCTTCGGAAGGCTGCTGAGTTTTATCGTTCTATACTCAGCTCAGAAGTTGTTGAGTTGTCAAATGTTAAGGCGGCAGAGTCTGTTAAAATAATGGAAAATACATTTAGAGATGTTAATATAGCTTTTATGAATGAGATGGCAAAATCTTTTGATAGATTAGGTGTAGATATAACTGAAGTAATTAAGGGCGCAAGCTCAAAACCTTTTGCTTTTATGCCTCATTATCCTGGCTGTGGTGTTGGTGGACATTGTATAGCAGTTGATCCTTATTATTTGATTTCTAAAGCTAAGAAAAAGGGTTTTCACCATGATTTCCTGTCGTTAGCTCGCAGGATTAATAATTCAATGCCTGAATATACAGTTGAATTACTAATTGAAGAGTTAAACAAGATTGAAAAATCAATAAATAATGCAAGAGTTGGAGTTTTAGGGTTAGCTTATAAGAAAAATGTTGATGATATCCGTGAAAGTCCTGCTTTGAAGGTTATAGCTACGCTTAAAAGAAAAGGTGCGAATGTTAAGGTTTATGATCCTTATGTTAAGTCAGACTTTACAGACATTGATTCATTGCTTAATGAGGTTGATTATCTTGTACTTTGTACTGACCATGATGAGTTTACTAATATTGATTTGAATAAACTGAAAAAGATAAAGATTGTAATCGATGGCAAGAATTGTTTGGATGCTTCAAAAGTTAAAAAGTTAGGGATAGCTTATAAGGGGATTGGGAGATGATTTACAAGTTCATTCTGTCTTTTTTGTATGCTGTTTTTGGTACTTTTGTTGCTGCAGAATATTTTGAAAGGAAATTCAAATCTCATGGGTTTATTGTAAAAGATATGTATAAGCGAAATAAGCCCATATTAGCTAATTTAGGTGGGGCAGCAGCATTAGTTGGAATTTTTGTTGCAATAGTATTATCTCAGGTTATTGTAAAGGAATTTAGTACATCCAGCCTTTTGATATTTTACTTTATTGTGATAATTCATTCTGTGTCTGGGTTAATGGATGACCTTATAAATACAAGCAACGTCATTAAGGTTATAGCCCCTTATTTTATGGCACTGCCTGTTGCTTTACTAGTTCAGGATAATGTAGTGAATCTTTTTGGTTTTTCTATTGAAATGGGGTTAGCATTTAATTTTATTATAGCTCCTGTTTATCTGCTTGTTGTTACAAATTTGATTAATATGCACTCTGGCTTTAATGGGCTTGCTTCAGGCACTTCATGGTTGTTAATGCTTGCTTTAGGTATAAGGACTATTATGTTTGGAAAAATTGAATTACTATTTTATTTATTGCCTGTATTTGGAGCTTTGACTGTGCTTTGGTTCTTTGATAAGTATCCAGCAAAGATGATATGGGGTAATGTTGGCTCAATGATGGTTGGTTCGGCTATTGGCGCTTTTATCATAGTTTCAAACGCAGAAATATTTGGGTTGATTATCTTAATGCCCCATATAATTGATTTTTTGCTTTACTTGTATTGTGTTTTGGTTAAAGGTCGTAATTTCTTGAAAGTTAAGTTTGGAAAGTTGAGGTTAGATGGTACAATTAAAGCACCTACACCTTTGAAGTTGAAGTTCTTGCTTCCTTATTACTTTAGATTAACTGAGAAACAGACAGTTTATTGGTTGTATTTGGTTACGGCTGTGTTTTGTGTTGTGGGGTTGGTGGTGGGAGTATGAAGATTTTGATTGATATAGGTCATCCTGCAGATGTTCATCAGTTTAAGAATATGATTTGGAAATTAGAAAAAAAAAGGCATTCTATTAAAATCATTGCTAGAGACAAGGAATGTACTCTAGAATTACTTAATGCTTATAATTTTAAGTATATAAAACGTCCAGGATATAGGGGGTTTATTAATAAAATAATCGGAATTTTTGTTATTGATTTATTTATCTATAAAATAGCAAAGAAATTTAAGCCAGACATACTCATTGGATCAACAGGTAATCTATATATAGCGCAAGTTGCTTGGTTATTAAGAAAACCATCCTACATTTTTGATGATACTGAACATGCTAAGTTTCAATTGATGCTAATGAGGCCATTTGCAACAAAAATATTTACCCCTTCTTGCTATGAAATAAATTTAGGAAAGAAGCAAATTAAATATAATGGGTTTAAAGAACTAGCATATTTACATCCAGATTATTTTAAAGCTAATGAAAAAATATTGGATCAACTCAATCTAAAAAAGGATGATAAATATTTCGTAATTCGATTTGTTTCTTGGGAAGCAAGTCATGATATTAATTGTTCTGGTATAAAAAACAAAATGGGGGTTGTCAAAGAATTAGAAAAATTGGGGAAAGTTTTTATTGTATCAGAAAAAGAGTTGCCATCTGAACTTCAAGAATATGAAATAAATATAAAACCTCAACATTTCCATAGTTTAATTTATTATTCTTCAGGATGTATTTCTGAGGGAGCATCTGTAGCTACCGAAGCGGCTTTATTAGGAATACCAACTATTTATTCAAATACCCTTTCTACTGGTTATATAAGGGAATTAGAAAAACATGGTGTTTTGGTTCAAGTTTCAAATGACAACCTATTAGTAAAAATCAAACAACTTTTAGTTAAGAATGGTGTGCGAAATATTAAAAAAAGGCTTTCAAAACTGATAAAAGAAAAAGAGGATGTAACTGATTGGATGGTGAATAAAATTGAAGAAAGTGCTAAATAGAAATTATATAATTATAACGCCTTGCAAAAATGAAGAAGGAAACTTGCCTAAATTGATTAATTCCGTAGTAAGCCAGACAATAACGCCCAAACTCTGGCTTATTTTTGATGACGGTAGTGAAGATAATTCAGCTAAGATAATAGAAAAAGCTACCAAAAAATATGATTGGATTAAACTAATTAAGTTACCTTCCCACAAGAGAGATTTAACTAAACACATTTGCAAAATTATCAATGAGGGCTTCAAAAAAGCTATCTTAGTTAGCAAAAAAAAAGGCATTAATTATAGGTATCTAGCTAATCTGGATGCAGATATTATACTATCAAAAAATTACTATGGGCAATTGATAAAGTCATTTGAAGATAATCCTAAATTAGGAATTCTTAGGGGAGATATTTATTATCCTAACCCTAAAGGTAAATTGGTTTTAGAAAAAGTCAAGAAAGATGCCGCACGTGGTGCAATTAAATTATTTAGGAGAAAATGTTTTGAAGACATTGGAGGGATTCCCATCATCCCATATTATGGTTGGGATAGTGCAGTTAATATCAAAGCTATGAGTAAGGGGTGGAAAGTAGATGCAATAGATTCTACCTCAGTCATTCATACAAGACCAATAAATTCTGTAGAAGGGCTTTGGAAAGGTTGGAAAAGGAATGGGGAAAGTGGATACTTTTTTAATGTGCCTATCATCTTTGCTTTGATAAAATCTATTAAATATACTTTAAAATCTCCACATAGCCTGGGTGTTGCATATTTCGTTGGGTATACTAGTTCATTAATGAGGGGGGCACCCCATGTTAATGATGAAACAATTAGGAGATATTATCGTCGAACAAGGACATTAAGGAATTTATTTATTAATCAAATAAAAAAGGATAAGAAAAAATTATAATTGTTGTTTTAATAATACTAGTCAATTTAATTTATGATAATGAAAAAATAGAATTATACTATTTAAACAAATTAAAATGAAGAAAAAGACAAATATTGGCTTTATTAAACGTAAATCCAACACGGGTGGGGCAATTTATGAAAAATACTTAGAAGCATTTTTGAAAGAAAATTATAATTTTGAATTAATTGAGACAGATACAAAAAAAACAAAAAAACATAATAATAAATTAATTTACCAATTATCTCGCAGTAGATATAGGCTTTCTTATTTTAAAGAATTATTGGAATTGAGTATAAAAAAAGATATTATTATAAGGGATTTTTTTTCTACTATTACATTACCATTTGATAGAACTCAAGGAAAAAATATTGTGTTAATTCATCATATAGACCCAAATATTCTTTCCCATAAATTGCTTTATAGATTTATGTTATCCTTCTTTTATTTTAGTTTGAAAAAAGCGGATGCTATAGTAACAGTATCTGATTATTGGAAAAGACATTTTGAGAAAAAGGGATATAAAAATGTAAATATTGCATATAACTGTTTTGATCTTGATGATTTTAAAATATCTGACAAAAAAGTTAGATTATTTAAGAAAAAATATAATCTTACCCAAAAACCAATTGTCTATATAGGAAATTGCCAAAAAAGCAAAGGTGTTATTGAGGCTTACAATGCATTAAAAAATGTCAATGCTTATTTAGTTACAAGTGGGAAAAAAACAATAAATATACCTGCAATTAATCTTGATATTTCTTATAAAGAATACCTAATACTGCTTAAAGCGGCTTCTGTTGTTGTTACAATGTCCAAATTTAAAGAGGGGTGGTGTAGAACCGCCCATGAGGCTATGTTGCTTAAAACCCCAGTTATTGGTTCAGGGTTGGGGGGTATGGGAACATTATTAAAAAAAGGTAATCAATTGATATGCCCTGATTTTAAAGACCTTAAGTGTAAAGTTCTGTTATTATTACAAAATAAAGAAAGATATGCCCAAAGGGCCCAAAGTGGATATGAATACGCTAAAAAGTTTACATATCCCTATTTTAAAAGAAGTTGGGAACATTTGATTGAAAAAATAAAATGAACCAAAAGACTAAAACCTTTGTAAAAAAAGAATATGTTATCCTATTACTAATTGTGGCTTTTAATTTTTTGATAAGAATAAATTTTGTTAAAGGATTTAATATTATGAATGATACAAATTTTAATATAAATTTGGCATCGTCATTAATTAATCAGCATTATGCAATATGGAATCTGAATTTATTATCATTATTTGGCCTCTCACATTCTTCTTATCCTTTTGCATTTCCCTTATTAAACTCCATTATATCTTTATTAACTGATTTAAACTTAAAAACTTTAGCATTAACCTTACCTTTAATTAATTCGATAATTAATATTTTAGGGATCTATATATTACTAAAGGAAATTAAAAATGATAAACTATTTTATTTGCTAGGGTCTATAATTTATTCACTGAGCCCCATATTTTTCCTGAATTCATATTCCATGCTAAGTTCTAGACAATTACTTTTAGTTTTGCTCCCATATTTCTTTTTATTTCAATTAAAGTTTTTTAAATCTAAATTTAAGAATTACAAATATTTATTTTTATTCACAATTATCTCTTTTGTTTTAGCCTTAACACATCGTTTAGGTAGTTTCATATTGGTACTAAACATATTAGTTATTTTTATTAATTATGTTTGGAACAAATTTGAGATATTAAGAAAATACCGACATTTAACATTCCTAAGTTCTTTCTTTGTTTTAATGATTTTTGGATCATATTGGTTGAAAAGTCCATTAACTCAAGAAAGCAATATATTCTCACATATACCACTATATTTTTTACGTTCTTTATTTCTTTATTTTTATCATATAGCCAATCTTTTTGGAATTTTAATTTTATTTTCTAGCATAGGATTCATTATTTTAATTTTTAAAAGAAATGCTTCAGAAATCGAAAATTTTTCAATCATATTTTTTATCATTTTAATTTTCTTTTTAAAGTGGGACTATTTTATCTATGTATCTATTATTTTTTTAGTATTATTTGCTACCTATGGGTTAACAATTATTATTAATAATATTAAAACGAAAAAGATTCAATGTTTCTTTATATTTTTAATCTTAATATCAGGGCTAACATTTTTAGAGTTCAAAAAAGAAATGAAATTCAATATTGAGGTCCCCACATGGGATAAAGATGCTGATAAATTACTTAATTTTTTCACAACAAAAATTGATGGGGAGATATTTTCATCAAATAACGCAGAACTCATCCTACTTATCCAATCTAATACTCAATCAATAGCAGTAGGAACCCCTATAACTATGGTACCTACAAAATTAGATAAAAGTTATGAAATCTCTTTAAATTTAAATCCTATATCAATACTAAAACTTCATAAATGGGTGGATGTAATAAAAAAGGATTATAATCTAAACTATATTTATTATTTAATTAATACAGGAAAATTTTCTAGTATACAAAAATTTATCCCAGTAAATGAGTATGTGCATGATACACAACAAAATTATTTTTGGTATTATAGTAGTCCTACACCCATGGAGTATAACATTTTTTCTGATCATACAATGAATAAATATTACAATAATGGCAGGTATCATATTTATAATTTAAAATGAAAATCTTAATGATTAATGATTATGGCTATAAAGTAGGGGGAGTGGAATCTCATTTATTTGATTTAGTTAGAGAACTAAAAAAGAAAGGTCATGATGTTAGATTATTCACTAGTTATTCAAAAAGGAACCTAAAATTCGTAAATTTTTCTGCTAAAACGTATAAAATCCCCATGTTGTTAAATCTTTTTAGCCCCCTTCATTATTTCAATATATTTTCGTATTTCAAGCTAAAAAATGCAATTAAAGAATTTAAACCAGATATTTTACACTACCATAATGTACTATATGAGTTAAGCCCTAGCGTGTATAAATTATCAAAAAAAATACATTCTTTATCTAAAATTGCTGATTATTATTTAATCTGCCCCAAAGTAACAATGATGACTAACAAAAATAAAATGTGTGATAAATATTTTTCTTATCATTGTCTTAAGTCTAAATGTATATCTAGAAAATCTAATCTTATTAGATATTTTTTTGAATCAATTAGAATGCATTTTATTAAAAAATATGTTAAAAACATAAGGATACTTACTACTCCAAGCTATTTTGTAGGTAAGGTTATTTCCAGATTATACAACAATAAGCTTGAAACATTAAATAATTTTGTTGAAATGCAAAAACTAAGAAACTATACTGTTCAAAGTAATTTATTATATGTTGGTAGGTTAGCTAAAATAAAAGGTGTGCAAAATTTAATATTAGCATATTCTAAATTAAAACCAAAATTCAGAAATAGAAAATTAATAATTGTAGGGGATGGCGAATATAGGGAACAACTTGAAAAACTGACTAAATCCCTAAATTTAGAAAAAAATGTTATTTTTTGTGGAAAAAAGGAAAACCTGGAAGAATATTATCGAAAAGCAAGTCTTGTTGTTGTTCCTTCTATCTGGCCTGAACCTTTTGGTATTGTAATAATTGAAGCTATGAGTTATGGGGTTCCAGTTATAGCTTCAAATGTTGGGGGCATTCCAGAAATAATCAAAGATAGTTTTAATGGTTATTTGTTTAAGCATGATAGTGTATCTGATTTAACAAAAAAACTAGAACTTTTTTGATGCAATGAAAAAAGGATGGTTCAATTAAGCAAAAATACATTTAGACGTTCACAAAAATATTCAAAAGAGAAATTCATTAAAAGATTAACTAAAATTTATAATTCAATAAAATGAGAAAAAAAATAATTAAAGATATGGGCATTTTATTTAGTGGTAACTTCATATCCAAGATTATTGCATTTCTCCTATCAATAATAATAGCAAGATATCTGGGCGATAGTTTATTTGGTATATTCTCTTTTGCTATTGCTTTTACAAGTATATTTGGTTTAATTTCGGATTTTGGAATGAAAGTATTGATTAGGAGAGAAATTGCTAGAGACACTAAAACATCAAATAAGTACTTTATTGATGCTTCGGTTGCCAAAATATTACTCTCTTCAATTAGTCTGACTATAATTTTTATTTTAGTCAAACTTTTAAATTATTCTTTTCAAAAGGAAATTGCAATCTATATGGCTGCATTGTGTACAATAGTGCTTTCTTTTACAGAAAACATCAAAGGTATATTCCAGGCCCATAGTAGAATGGGGTATGGTGCTTATTTAGCCATTGCTAGAAATATTATAAGATTTATCTTAACTTATAGTTTATTGGTTAAGGGATATAGTTTGTTAACAGTGTTGATTGTTATGCTGATTGTTAGACTTTTGGAATTGATAGCTTCATATTTAATACTACACTTCAAAATTGAGAAGATAAAACTAGATATTAATTTTGAACGTTCTAAAAAACTAATGCTAAGAGCATTACCTTTTGGTTTTTCATCATTGTTTATACTGATTTATTACCAAATTGATATAATTATGCTTTCATTTATGGTTGGAGATCAAGTTGTTGGATGGTATAGTGCAGCATACAATCTAATTGCAGGGCTTTTGTTTATACCTCTAGCATTCACAACAGCAATTACGCCTTTAGCAAGTCAATTGTTCCTAAAATCAAGGGATCGTATGAAATCATTATGTCTAAATTCTTTAAAATACATGGCCATGGTTTCATTCCCTATAGCTATAGTTGTTTTCATCTTAGCTGATAAGATAATCTCCTTAATTTATGGTGCAAAGTATGTTAGTTCTGGACTAGCATTAGCCATTTTAATATGGTCTATAATTCCAACATTTGTACATTATGTTTTGGGGTTATTCGTTGTTTCAACAAATAATGAACGTCAAGGAATGATCAATACAGGGAGTTGTGCAATTCTAAATGTAATACTTAATTTAATCTTAATTCCATTATATGGATTGGTTGGTGCTGCTATAGCTACTATATTTACAGAATTATTCTTGGTTACAATGAATTATAGAGTATTAAGGAAAGTTTTTGTTCAATTTAATATTTTACCGCAAATATATAAACCTCTAATAGCAAGTATTATTATGTCATCAATCTTTTTCATACGTAATTGGAACCTTTTCATAGTTATAGTCATTGGTGCTATCATTTATTTATTAGTTTTATTTTTAATAGGTGGCATCTCATCGGAAGATAAGGAATTATTAATATCCTTATTTAATAGAAAGCAAAATGAAACTAACCCCCACCCTTAAAAAACTTGTAATCAAGTTAGCAATATTCATAATAGTTTTAACACTCTTCAGATTCTTTGTAAATAGTTTTTTTAAAAATTTTAGCATCTACAAGTTGACTATAATACCTAATCTATTTAGGCCCATCTATTCCGGCATGATAGCTAGAGTAGGAATTATAATAGTAATTGCCTTTACTTTAATAAATAAAGAAAAACTCCTGAACTTGGAGATAAAAAAGACAAGATTAAAGGAAATATTATTCTTTAGCACATTAACCTTACTTATTGTCATATCATATTACTTACTAAGGTTCTTTATAAGAAGTAATTTGCAGTTTGCAACAAGATACATTTTGTTTTTCATTCCTTTGTTGTACCTTTTTATTCTTGCTTTCGGCTTTTCTTTATTCACAGCAGTCTTTGGCATACGATTCATTAGAGATATGTACAAAAACTTCAGAAAACAGTTTAAATACTTTGCAATTACTTCAGTTGTAGTTTACCTTCTTTTAGTATGGGTGCAGTCCTTATGGATGTATTTCTCAAAAGGTGTTGCAAATGTATTGTACTTTGTCTTTAGCTTATTTTATGAAAATGTGGAATTGATATACAGGCCAACAGGGCCAATACTATCAGTAGAAGGTTTTAGGGCAATTATTGGGGCTCCTTGTTCTGGAGTTGACTCTCTTTTGATGTTTGCTGGATTATTCACTCTTATCTTCCTTTTAGATCGTAAAAGATTGAACATAAAACTAATGTTAATTCTTTTCCCAATAGGGTTATTAGGTACTTATGCCTTTAATATATTAAGAATCTTTACATTATATCTTACAGGAGTTTATATTTCTCCTGAATTTGCGGTGGGCTTATTCCATCAGAATATTGGGTGGGTACTGTTTATAGGATATTTCTTCCTGTTCTGGTGGATTGCTAGTAAGTTTGTTTATAGGAAATAGGGTGGAACTGCTACGTTTGGGTTGATTTTTTATTTGAGAAAAAACCAGCATCCTTTTTTACATTTTGATTTATTTTACCATCTTTTTGTTTGAGTGTATGTTTAATTGCATTAAGGTCATGTAACATATCATCTATTTCGTTTGTAATTTTCTTAAAGTCTATAGTTATAAGTTGGATGCAATCAGTTGAAAATCCAACTACGTCTTTTATTTTCTCATGAGAACTTTTATGAATATTCAATACTATATTATCTGCTTTACACCGTATTTCATTAATGCCAGTTCTACTAATTTTAAGCTTCTTCTCTAAAGATTTGATTAGTTTTGTTTTTTTATCTCCAATCATACATTATTCTAACAAAGTAGTGGGTATATAAACTTTTTTACTTAATTAAGAATCTGATAGAAACCTCTTTTTTGTCTAGTTACTCTCTTTTCCTTCACTAGCCTTGTAATGATTGACCTTATTTCGTGTTCTATTCTTGGTGAGGGGTATTTTTCATCTAATTCTTTTTCATAAGAGGTTACCAAATAGTATTTATCAATTTCAAAATAGATGTTTTGTAAGGATATTGGTTTGTCTTTTTGTTTAAGCAGTTCTAATATAGCTTCTCTTAGACTTATTTTAGCCACCATACCTTTTAATTAATTAATTTCAATATAAATAAGTTTCTATCACCCCACATATGTCACCCTTAATGCGACACCCTATCCTGCGACAAAACTATTAGAGGTTATCAAGAAACCTTCTTTTTTTTCTAAATTCTCTAATTTCCTCTGGAAGTGGGTTTTCTCTTTTAATATCAGATTTAGTGATTTCTGTTTCATTCCCACCACTATCTCTAACAATAATTTTATCATCTGATATTCTTTCTTTTATTTCATAAGTTTTCTTATTTTTGAGTATGACATATTTTTTATGAGCCATAAGAAAAGGTAGAATTGTTACTTTATAAGCATTACCTATTATATCATAGAAATGGGAAATCCACCAAAACGCAACACTTGAGAAAATCCACCAATCACGCAACAGTATCGGTTTTTATTATCCTGTATTTTTTATCCTCTAAGGGATTGATTTGTGCTTTGCTGTGTCTTTTAATCCTCCGAGAACCCCGTAAGGGTTTTCAACCTTTATTCAAATTTTTTAACTTCAAATTTGCTTGGTTTTTCTATAAGTTTAATATTATTCCTATCTAACAAAACCTGAAATCTTTTTGTAAACTCTTCTAAATTTTTGAAAAAAACCATATCTGGTTTAATGTTTTTAGTTTCGTTCTTCAACAATGTAATCACTCCACTTTGCCAAGCTGTTTTTTTATCGGCAGTTGATGGTAGGTCATTAGTCCAAAACTTCACAGTAAATCTGATCATATTTTTCCCATAAGCTCCTCTCTCTTTTCTAGCCATTTTATTTCACCTCAAATTTTAGTTTAAGTTTCATATGAAATAGTACATGAAACTTTTATTTAAATGTTTCGGTTTTATTGTATGTAGGAAATATATATTTGAGTATACAAATTAATAGAAAGGTTTATAAGATAGCACACTTTTATATATAAAAGTAACACACTTTAATAAATAATAGTAGCATACCTTAAAAATGACTTCAGAAAAAAGAATTGTAGGGTATCTTTCTGATAAGGATTATGATTTATTCCAAATTGCATTAGAAAAATATGATATTAAGCAGTCAAAACTTATTCAGGAAGTTGTCCACGCTTGGTTATTTACCAATAAACTACAACTTAATCAAAAAAATAAAAAATCTTAAACAAAAGGGTTACTATGAAAAAGAATGGGCACTCAACACCAGAAAGAAAGAACGGTTCAGTATATACTCCAGAAAATCTTTCTCAGTATGTAGCAAAAAAAATGTTAGAATATGCTTTGAATGATAATCTATTCAGCAATTTAAAGCAGATAAGCGTTGTAGACCCCGCATCAGGTGATGGAATACTTCTTAAAAGTATTATAGAAAAAATATTACAACAAAAAGCCCTTATAAGGAAAAAAATTACAGTCGTTGGAACTGATATTGACCAAAAAGCCATAGATTCTTGCAGAACAAGGTTATCCTCAATCGAAAATGATAGATTACATATCAAATTATTAAAGACTAATGCACTCATTCCACTTAAAGGGGATTTTTTGATAAAAAGATGGCAAGAAATACTAAATAAAGCAGATATCGAGAAAGGATTTAACCTTCTTATCGCTAATCCTCCTTGGGGGGCAGATATTTCAGAGTATAAAAATAAACTAAATCCATCCGATTTCAAAACTTTTCAAGGGCAATTTGATTCTTTTGAGTTATTCGTAGAACTGGCAATAAAGATTGTTAAAACTGATGGATATTTTGGATTTATCATTCCTGATTCAATACTCAATCATGGTAAGAGCATCCTACGAGGCATCCTCTTAGAAAAAACCCAGATACGTTTTATGGCTAGATTAGGGGAGAAGATATTTCCTCATGTGAATAGAGCGTGTGTTGTAATAATTTGCAAGAATACACCCCCTACAGAGAATAATACTGTTGACTGCTTTAGACTCTCAAGCAAAGATAGGAATAAAATCCTTAAGGGGTCGCTTACATTTGTAAAAGCTGAATCTATTACAGCACACCAAGTTCCTCAAGAACGATTTATCAGTAATCCCTATCAGCAATTTGATATTGACCTTAAAGAAAGTGAAACAAATCTATTAAATAAATTTAGGAAATTCGATAAGACACTCGCTTCTGTTCTATCAAGTACTAGAGGAGTAGAACTTGGTAGATCAGGAATGATTTGTCAGTGTAGTAACTGCTCTTCATGGTCTCCATTATCTGAACAGAAAAAAATCATCTGCTCTTCGTGTAGTAAACAGTTTAACCCAACGACAGCACCAAAAAAAAGTATTATCTCTAAAGATGAAAAACCTCAATATGTTCCATTCATTACTGGGGGGGATTTAAGAAGATATGTCGGTCACTCTTCACGTTGGATTAAACTGAGGGTTAAAGGGATAAACTACAAACCTGAAACCACTTATAGGTCACCAAAAATACTTGTAAGAAAAACAGGAGTAGGCATAACAGCAATTCTCGATTATAATGAGGTATATACAAATCAAGTAGTTTATATCCTTAAAAATATTCATGAAAAAGAAAATAATCTTGAATTTTTTATAGGGTTGATAAATTCGAGAGCATATTATTTCTATCTTGTGAAATCATTCGGAGAACTTGAATGGAAATCCCACCCATACCTCACTCAGACTCAAATACTCAGCTTACCCCTTCCAGACATTCAATCAAAAAAAAACAAAAAGATTATTCAAGAAATAACTCAATTACTTCACCCAATTCTTAAGAAAGGGATTGCCCCATCAAATGATGTTGATATAAAAGTTGAGATATTAGTAGGTAAATTATTTTATATTAATGAGAAAGATTATAGAATAATTTTTAATGCAATTGAAGAATAAGATGATTTAATACCTATGATGGAACTCAAAAAAATAAAACTAACTGATATTATAAATAAACTCAAAAAGTGATACTATGGGATACCGTTATATTGGGTCAAAAACCAAAATCAGTAATGAGATTATATCTGAAATCTCTAAAATTGTGCCTCATGGTGGAACTATAGCAGACCTTATGTGTGGAATGGGGGTGATATCCCTTGAACTTAGAAAAAAAGGATACAAGGTTATAGCTTCTGATGTGATGCACCAAGCATGCCATATTACCAAAGTTAAAGTCCTACTTCAACAAGCACCGCTATTCAAGGGGGCAAAAAAATATTTTTCCAAGAAAGGGCAATTATTACTAACAGGGTGTTCTGGATATGAAGCAATAATCCAAACACTTAACAATTTACCGCCAGTCAAGGGATATTTTTGGAGAGAATTTAGCCCAGAAGGAAAGCCAAAAAATAGCTCTGCACCCCGAAAATATTTCACAGCAAAAAATGCACAAAAAATTGATTCTGCGAGGGAATTCATTAAGAAACTAAAAAAAGAAAATGCCCTCACTGATATTGAATATTCTCTACTTATACATGACCTAATCTTTGCGGTAAATGATGTAGCCAACATTGCAGGAACGTATGGTCATTATCTTTCGAAATTCGTTGCACGAACAAAACAACCAATAAGATTTAGAATAACCAAATTTGAGAAAGGTGGAAATATAGAAGGGCATAAAATACTTCAAGGACATGCTGAAGAATTGGCAATTAATATACGAGCCGACCTTTGTTACATTGACCCCCCCTATATAAAAAGACAATATGGGGCAAATTATCATCTACTCGAAACTCTAGCTAAGGGAGATGAACCTATAGCAGAAGGAAAAAGTGGATTAAGACCATGGAGAGATGAATATTCTGACTTTTGTTCTAAAGTAAAAATTCGTAACGCCTTTGAAAAAATATTTAATTGTATGAAATGCAAAAAATTCTTAATAAGTTATAGTTCAGATGGGCTATTATCAAAAAAACAGCTTATGGAATTTTTTGAAAAGTTTGGAGTAGTCACTTTAAAAGAATTTCCCCATAAAAGATTCAAAAGCAGAAATGAAGATGCAGACAAACAAGTTACAGAATATCTTTTTTATATAAAGAATAATAACTCTTAATTAAATTGAGATACAATTTTTGCATGTTCTGGATGCCATGTTATAGTATATTCTTCTCCATTAATTTTAAAAGTAAGTTTATTGCCTTTAATTTTCTTCAAGTCAAGACCTTCGACAGTCGCATAATGGAGCATTCTATGAATCAATGGACTTAAAATAATAATATTACGAACCGAATCAGAACCGTTCTTTCCTAACTCAATGAAATGATGTCCTTCTGAATAATACTCCCCATTACGTTTTTTGAATGTGTACTTTTCTCCAGAAATTTGACATTTATTTTCATAAAGCACCTTAAGTTTTTTTACAACTTTACTATTGCGAATTCTAACTTTTCTCATCAACTCTTTAACTATTGCTGGAGCATCGCTGGCAATTTCTTCATCTTCGTCAAAATGAACCTTTTCTAATTTCTTTGAACTTTCTTCTTCAGGTTCTTCTACTTCGGTAAACTCGGTAAGAGATGGTGGTGCTTCTGCTTTAGGGATTACTTTAAAAGCCCAAGCAGGGTCTGTTGTATCAAAGAGAACATCTTCATTAAACTCCATATAACCTGCATCTTCAGAGAACATTCTGTTTAGTTGTCTATTCACCGCCCAATCTGGTTCTGGAGTACCTGTCTGAAACCAGCCAGCCCAATACCCCCCATTATCCAATTTAGCAATATAAACATAGAGATTCTCAATATGTCCCCTTACTACTGGATTTACTGGTTGTGGAAATCCTGTAATATTTGGTCGCCAAGCATTTACCCTATTATTCTCACTACTGCTCAATTTTTGCGAGGCAATACTAACAGATTGTGGTCTACGTTGATATATTTTAACATCCTGAACTCCCATATCTGTCCCAAGACTAAGGATTGGAACTTGCCAACTTTGACCTTGTGTGGCTTGAGTTGGTGTAATCCCTTGTAGAAAGGTATTCCAATTCTGGAGAGTTACATTTGAAGTTGGAAAATCTATATAAGATTGTCCTCCTCCGCCTTGCTCAGTTCCAGCAGGTTTGTTTATATTAAAAAAATCCGCATCTGTTAATTTTCTAAAAACAATACTTCTGAGTATTTCCATATGATATAGGAAGATAAGCTATTATTTATAAATATTATGTTATCGTCCTTCCCTTAACAGCCGATACTTAACACTCTATCCTTTACCAACACCCTTTTCTTATGCTATTGCAGGCGTAGTTCCTAATGCAGAATGTATCTTAATATGGTTATAAAATCAGTAAAACAATTCATTAAATCACAACAACATGGGCGAAAACTGCCTGAAGAGGTTTTTTCCATACGAAGTTTGGAAAAATCCTTTTGGCATAGGATAAAATCTTTTCCAGATTTTAGCCGTGTTTGAACCCAATGTTTTAGAATTACTTTTTATAAAACTCAACCGTTTCTTTCAACCTTCATTATGTTTATCATGTGTTTATAAGACTACCTCGCAGTAACAACCAAACACAAACCTTTAAAAACGAATAATGCTTCTCGACTATTATGTGTGGGATTGTTGGTTATGTTGGGGGTAATGGTGCGGCTGATATTCTACTTAGTGGACTTCGGAAACTTGAATATCGTGGTTATGATTCTGCTGGTATTGCTTTAATCAATGATAGCCAATTGTCTTTGAATAAGGGTGTTGGTAAGATTGATGATATTAAGGAGTTTGTTAACCTTAAGGGTAATGTTGGTATTGCTCATTGTCGTTGGGCTACTCATGGCAAGGTCAATAAAGCTAATTCTCATCCTCACTGCGATAATAAGGAAGAGATTGCTATTGTTCATAATGGGATTATTGAAAATTACAATTTATTAAAAGATAAACTTATTCAAAAAGGCTTTAAATTCAATTCTGAAACTGATACTGAGGTTATTGTTCATCTTATTGCTTCTCATTATAAGGGAGACCTTAAAACTGCTGTTCAAAGCACTCTTGTTGAACTTGAAGGGGCTTATGCACTGGGTATTGTCAGCTCTAAAGAACCTGACAAATTGATTGCAGCTAGGAATGAAAGCCCTTTAATCTTAGGTATAGGCAAAAATGAGAATTTTATCGCTTCTGATGTTCCTGCTATACTTGAAAAAACAAATAAAGTAATCTATCTAGATAATAAAGAAATTGCAGTTTTAACAAAAGATAATGTTAAAATCTTCAATGAAAAAAATAAAGAAATAAAAAAAGACATAGAAACCATAAATTGGAGCGCAGATGCTGTTGAAAAAGGAGGTTATGAAGATTTTATGCTTAAAGAGATTTATGAACAGCCTTTGGCTGTTGAAAAGACTATTGATGGCAGGATAAAAGAGCAGGATATCAACCTGAAGCTTAATCTAGATTTTAAGGATGTTCAGAGGATTATTATTGTTGCATGCGGAACAAGCTGGCACTCAGCTTTAGTTGGGGAATTTATGCTTGAATCTTTAGTGAAGGTTCCTGTTGAGGTTGAATATGCTTCTGAATTTAGATATAGGGATCCTATTGTGGATGAGAATACTATAGTTATTGCAATATCTCAGAGCGGGGAAACTGCAGACACTTTAGCTGCAATGAAGGAAGCTAAGAGAAAAGGAGCAAAAATCCTTTCTATCTGTAATGTTAGGGGAAGTTCTATAGCTAGAGAATCAGATGATGTTCTTTATACTTATGCAGGCCCTGAAATTGGAGTTGCTTCAACTAAAGCTTTTACTTCTCAAATTATTGCTTTGTATCTTCTTACTGTACATTTAGGTAAAGTAAAAGGTACATTACCTAAAGAGCAAATACAAAACAGAGTAAGGGATTTGAGAAAACTTCCTTCACAGATTATATCTATTTTAGAGAATGAAGATATTGAAAAGCTTGCAAAAAAAGTCTATTCTAAAAATAATGCATTATACTTAGGAAGGGGCATTAATTATCCAATAGCATTAGAAGGCGCTCTTAAGCTTAAGGAAGTGTCCTATATACATGCTGAAGGGTATCCTGCTGCAGAAATGAAGCACGGACCTATTGCTTTGATAGACAAAAACATGCCAGTTGTGTTTATAGCTACAAAAGATGAGTACACCTATAAGAAATTAGCTTCTAATATTGAAGAAGTTAAAAGCCGAGGCGGAGAGATTATTGGTATCTTGTCTAAGGGGGATGTTGAATTAGCTAAGAAAGTAGATCATGCTATTTTTGTTCCTTGTAATTCCTATATCTTGAATCCTGTGCTGTCAGTTATACCTTTGCAGTTATTGTCTTATTATATTGCAAAGCTAAGAGATTGTGATGTGGATAAGCCTCGGAATTTGGCTAAGAGCGTTACGGTTGAGTGAGCTTTTTTCTGTGGTTATTGAATTTCTTTGTATTCTGGTGGATTGCTTCTAAGTTTGTTTATAAGAAAGCGTGAAAAGGGGCGTGAGAATGAATCTTTGCTACTTCCTTATACCCTAATCCTCTTGCTACCTTGCCCTGCAGGGGCCTTCTTTGGCTGAAAGAGGCAGGATTCTGCTAAAGTAATGTAAGATGATTACCCTTTTTTTCAGGTCAGAAAAGGGTTTTTTAGAGGTTATAGGGTGGGCTTTATAAATGGGTTGGGAGTGGTTTTTTATGGGCCAGCAGGGGGTTTTTGCTTAAAAAAACCAAAAGCTTTAAATATTATATGTTATTTCTAGTTAACATAAAATCGATTATAGGTTAAGTTAAGATGGCAGAAATTAAAGAATCACTTAAGGATTTTAACCCCTGGTGGCAGAACGAATTTAAACTTGAATTTAAGGAGAGAGAAATCTATAAAGAGGTTAAGAAATTTTTAGATTTAAGGCAAATAACTGCATTCACAGGTTTAAGGAGGGTTGGAAAAACTACCCTTATGCTTAAGATTGTAAAGGATTTTATTGAAAAAGGATTTAATCCAAGGAATATAATCTATTTTTCATTTGACGAATTTAAAGAAATAGAAGTAAGGGAAGTAATGAGGGTTTATGAAGGGATGATGGAGAAAAACCTTAGAAATGAAAAATATTTTCTTTTAGTTGATGAGATCCAAAAGTTAAGCGGCTGGGAGGACCAGTTGAAAGTTATCTATGACACATTCAAAAACATAAAAATAATAATCTCAGGATCAGAATCTTTGTTTATAAAAAGAAAATCCAAAGAGACTCTTGCAGGAAGGATATTTGAATTTAAAATAGAGCCTCTTTCATTTAAAGAATTTCTTGCTTTTAAAGGGGCTGACTTCAAGCCTGTCGGGCTTTATGAAAAAGAACTCTATAGATTATTTAATGAGTTTACTTTGAGCCTTGGGTTTCCGGAATTAGTTGGGGTAGAAGATAAAGATATAATTAAAAAATATATTAAAGAAGGGATAGTAGAGAAAATAATCTATAAAGATTTCATAAAATTATTTAAGATTAAAGATGTTTCAGTGGTAGAAAGCCTGCTTAATATATTTATGGAAGAGCCGGGGCAGATTGTAGAGCTGTCTGATTTAGCTAGTGACTTAAAAATTTCGAGACAGACACTTTCCGATTATTTGAGCTATCTTGAAGACTCTTTCTTAATTAGAAAACTTTACAATTTTTCAAAAAACAGAAGAAAGGTAGAAAGAAAGCTAAAGAAGTATTATCCTGCGATAATTTCTCCGGAAATATTATTTAAGGGGGATGATCTTTCAAAATCAAAAGTTTTTGAATGGATGCTGGTCAATCAATTAAAAGCGGAATTCTTTTGGAGAGACCCTTACAAAAATGAAGTAGACATTATTCAAGCGGGTGAAAACCTAAAGCCGATTGAGATTAAATATGGGAAAATAGATTTCAAAGGCTTAGAGGCTTTTATGAAAAAATTTAAAGTTAATGCAGGCTATATAATCTCCAGAGATAAAGAAACAACAAAGAAATTAGACGGAAAAGTTATTTCTGTAATCCCTGCTTTCAAGTTCTTATTGAAGTAAGGCAGAAATTGACATTTTCATATTACAGAAACAATTGTGAAATGGTATCTTCAGGACAGAAATAATTCTTAATTGAGATTAATTTTTATAAACCTCAACAACGTGGGTGAAAACTCGAGTGTAGAGGGAAAAACCATACAAAGTATGGTTTTTTCCTTTACTCGTAGGGCGTGCAAAGCACGACCGTGTTTGAACCCCTTGTTGTTGGGGTTTTAGAAGGAATTTATCTTTTATAAAAGAAAGCATAAGAACTCCCCAATTCTTAAAATATGGGGACTTACTCAAAAAATTTAGAGAATTGCTATAATTTATAAACAGTTGTACTGGCTTTAATAAACGTTTTGACTTCCTTAATAAAATTAGGATCTTTCTGCGCTTCCTTTATAGATTCAAATAAAGCATTTCCTTTTAATTTGTTTATTTTTTCCATTTTAAGTATATTAGTGCAAGGTTATATATAAATATTGCTGATTTTTAGTATAGGGAATTATATGCTGACCTAATCTTTATAAAACTCAACAGTTTCTTTTAACCCATCCTCAAAACTATACCTATTATAATCGCCTAGAACTAAAGACTTCTTAACTGATGCTGATGAGTGTTTTACATCGCCTTTTCTTTTGGCACCATACTCGAACTTTGCTCCTATCTTCTCAATTAATGAATTTACACTAATAGTATTGCCTGTTGCTATGTTGAATACTCCCCCATTAGCAGTTTCATTCTCTACAGCAAGTAAATTAGCCATTGCTACATTCTTTACATAAATAAAGTCTCTTGTTTGCTCACCATCACCGAATATAATCGCTTTTGAATTAGAAAGAAACTTACTTATAAATATTGGTACAGCAGCAGCATATGCTGATTTCAAATTCTGCCTGGGGCCAAATACATTGAAGTATCTTAAAACAACTGTATTCATACCTTCATCAAAGAACTTTTTGCAATACTCCTCCCCATCTATCTTATTTTTAGCATAATTAGAAAGAGGCTTTAATTGAGCATCTTCTTTTAGGGGTAAGTTTTCATTATCTCCGTAAACTGCTGCGGATGAGGCAAAAATAACTTTTTTAACATTATTTTCTTTAGCAGCAGTTAAAACGTTTAATGTTCCCTGAACATTTACTTTATTATATAGAGCAGGCTTTTCCATTGATTCCGGAACAGAGATCAAAGCTGCATTGTGTATTACAAAATCAACGTTAAACTCTTTCTTTAATAACTCTAAATCTGTAATGTCTCCTTTAATAAATTCAGCTTTAGGGTTAATATTATTTCCAGAGCTTAGATTATCCAGTATCTTAACTGAATATCCTTTTTTAAGAAATAAATCAGCTACATGCGAGCCGATAAACCCTGCTCCGCCTGTTATTAGTACTTTCATAGACTAGAAGAACACTTTTGGCTTTATAAATATGTTTGTTTATAAGAAAGAGTGAACAGAAGTATGAGAATTATATCCGATATATAAATCTGGAGAAATAATTTTAAAAAGCGAAAGTATTTAAAAAAGCAGTAAATCTTATATACTATTATAACAAAAGATAGTAGTATAGGGCTGGGAAGGATGGAAGATAAAAAAGCAAAATTCTTAGGAATATATGCAGATGTCCCGGATAATCTTAGAAGAGATATTATATCAGTTGTTGATGATAAAACATATACCTGGAATACAGCTTATTTTGAAATTAAGAATGATACCGAACTTGGCAAGAAGATTTTAAAAGAATTGACAGTTACTAAGGTAATATGAAAGAAAAACCTGAAATAAGTGAGGAAATAAAGAAATTAGTAATAGCACGAATAGATGCCAGAATGCCGGCTAATATTAAAATGTCTATTGGATCAGGTGGAAGCCTTTCCAAAGAAGAGATGATGGATCATGTTAAAAAAGGGGATGAAGAAGGCAGGCAAATAGTAAACATGCATATGAATTTTATTAAAGCAGTCACAAATGGGGAGTTCATCAAGGAACTAAATACTCTTTAAAATGCAAAAAGGCTTATTAATTACTTGTCCGGAACATGATGATGCTACATCATATCTTACTTATTTTTCTAGGTCAATCTTAAAAGAAAGTTTAACTAAATCTCTAAAAGTCAAAAAAATAATGGATAAAAATTTGAATATGAAAGATTTCTCCAAAATTATGGATAAGCTGGATTATAAATTGGTTGTCCTAAATGGGCATGGGCTGCCAGATTCAATTTATGGTTACAAACAAAATATTATTATCAAATTGGGTAAGAATGATAAACAACTTAAGGAAAGAATAGTTTACGCCAGGTCATGCAACGCTGGAATGCTTCTTGGCCCAGAGTGTATGAAAAAAACTAAAGAAGGGTGCTTTATTGGTTATAATCTTCCTTTTGTATTTTTTATGGATGAAAAATGGACTACCAACCCCAATAATGACAAAGTTGCTGGATTATTTTTGGAACCATCAAATCTTGTACCAATATCCATTATAAAAGGGCACACTTCATTAGAGGCGCATAATAATGGAAAAAGGCAGATGTTAAAAACTATGGAAAAATTACTAAAAAACAAACAAGAGGAAGAAACATCATTCTACTTAGATGCACTCTGGAATAATTATAATGGGCAGGCTATTTTTGGCAATAACGAAGCTAAATTATGATTATTTTCCTTAATTCTATTTATCTTTTAAAAGATATAATTAGGCCTTAATTGAGATTAATCGTTATAAACCACAACAATGTGGGCGAAAACTGCCTGAAGAGGTAATTTCCATACGAAGTATGGAAATTTCCTTTTGGTATAGGGCGTTGCAAACGACCGTGTTTGAACCCCTTGTTGTCAAGGTTTTAGGAGAAATCTTTGTAGAACTTAAGGTCTTAAACAAAGGGGGGTTTTTTACGAAGGTTTTTAAACTCGTTTTCATTCTCGAGGTTTAATTGGGGGTTGTTAAATATGAAATTATCATCTAAATTGGTGCAATTGCTGCAGAAAGATAAGGTTGCAAGAAGGATAGTTAGTGAGATACTTCATAAAGGTTGTACGCCTGATTTAAAATCGTTTTCTTTAACTCAACTATACCATCTAGGTGTTGTTGAGAAAAGAGGTAAATTTTGCGTGTTTCCTGGCGAAACGTTATGTAGTACAATACCTTCTAATTCGTTTAAAATAGAGAAGCCTAATCAGGAATTTAGGAGTGCTTTATCTGAAATTAAGATACAAAATCTTTAAATAACCAAGCTCCGCCTGTTATTAGTACTTTCATAGACTAGAAGAATACTTTTTGCTTTATAAATATGTTTGTTTATAAGAAATTGAGTTAAAAAAATCTGATAGTGTTTATTCTAATCTAAATCAGGGAGTAGAATCTCTAGTTTAGAATTATTTCCTGTATTGATATTTTGTTTAATACCCATTAAACGAACTTTTCAATCATAAACGTTTCTTTAAAATAGAAACCTTTATATATGATAATGCAATACATTACTTCAATTGGAGGCATTGAAAATGAACTCAGAACTAGATCGGATTAAATCAACTATAACTATCTCCTTAGGGGCAAAGAATCGGTTAAGGGAGCTTAAGGGTAGTCAGAGCTATGAAGAATATATCAATTACTTAGTTAGATTAAGAAACCAAAAACTGCATAAGGCAGATAATCTTGTAGAACTTGAGAAATTTCAGAGGAAAAAAGGGCTCTATTCATTTGAAAATTATAAAATTCTTTTCTCATATAATAAATTCAATAATTCATCTAATTTTATTTTTGACATACAAATAAATCTTGTAAGGGAAAATGGGAATAGAACGAAGTTCAAAGAGATTATAAATAATATTTCCAACAGAGAAAATATTGATTTGCTAACAATGGAGTATAAAATCTATTTTGAACTTTTAAAAACTGCAATTGAAAATGAAATTGAGCCGTTATTCAAGCATAAAGGCCGGTTTGAAGATTATTTCTTATGGGAACAGGAATTCATAACCTTAAATATTTCAAAAAAATCCTTTGAAGAGGATGTGATGGAAAAATTAAAAAGTTATAAACATGGATTAGGTGCTTTTGAATGATTGACATAGCAGAACTTGAACAATATTTTCCTGAGCCAAATAAGCCTATAATAGAAGGACCTTACACCTTCAGAATATCTTTAGGCCAGAATGCAGGAGAAGAAACTTTTATAATAAACCTTAAGATCAAACAGAATGATACGAAAGAGGAGCATTTAATCAAGTTTAGATTAGGCCTTGGAAAAGACAAGGAATCAGGTTCAAAAATCCACGAAACAAATAAGCCCCATTTTGAAATAGATATTTACAAACGAGAAAAAGATTCTTTCTCAGCGACAGCATATTTTACTTTTAAGGAAGCTAGTGACGAACAAATAATGAAATATGCTAAAGGCACTGTTGTTATAATAAGCAGAATAATTGAGATTTTTATTGAAAATCATCATCTTACTAAAAAGTTGATTGAACAATTAGTATATGAAAAGGAGGTATTATCAGACCTATCCAAATTCGAGCCTGTTCTCATTGAAGCGCTTTATGGTTGTTATAAAAACAGCGACCTTATTGTGAGGCAGGATGGAGAGGCCATTACAATAAAAACAAAGCACAGCCTGGATAAATATCTTAATATAAGGGATTTAGAGCCGTTATACCTCCCCTTACTTAACAAAATAAAATCTCAAGAATAATCTCTTCTTCTTATTCGTTTATTTTTGTGGATTACTGGCAAATTTGTTTATAAGAAAATAAACATTTAAATAACCAGCCCTAATCTACTCAAATATGGATAAGAAGCTGCTTTTATGGGGTATTGTCATCATTTACTTAATTGGAATCTTTGTTGTTTCTTCGTTTAGCTTGCCTTTTCATTTAGGGAATAGTGATAAGGTGCTTCATTTTGCTGAATTCTTTATTTTGGCTCTTTTGCTGATGTTTGCTCTTGGTTACTCTGATACACGATATCCTTATGCTATAGCTATACTTGCTGCAATCGGTTTTGCCCTTTTGGATGAATTTCACCAATTATTGGTATTGGGAAGAACAGCAAGCATTTTTGATTTTCTTGCAGATAGTTTGGGTGCAATGGCAATATTGCTGGTTAAGCTTAAGAAATACCTTAAATGATGGTTTTTTCTTTGTTTTTCTTAGGGTGTTAGTAGTAACTACTCTGGAATACTAAAACTACCGAAAGCTTTTTAAAGGATAAAGCGTTTTCTAATGAGTAATTAAGTTCAATTTAATATAAAACTATAGGGGGTTGTTAATTATGAAAAAAAATATAATTTTAGGGTTAATAATTAGTTTATTATTGTGTGTTGGTACAGTTTCTGCTGATGTTTTTATAAATGAGGTTATGTATGACCTTGCAAGTTCTCAAGGTGGAGATGTCAATGAATGGGTTGAAATTTATAATGATGGTTCTTCAGGTGTAGATTTAACTGGGTGGGAGGTAGCCGGTAAAAGTTTTGATTCTATAACAATAGGCCCTAATGAATATATAGTAGTTGCTGAAAGTTTGGATAACCTATTTGATGAATATTTTGGTAATAACGATAGTGTTTGGAACGAGAGCGACGGTTTTAATGCTACGGATTCTGCAGTTTTTTCGTTTGATGATAGTTTAGGAACAATAAATCTTACAAATAGTTCTGGAGATTTAATCGATGTTATGTCTTATGATGACTCATTAGGAGCAGATGGAAATGGAAAAACATTAGAGAGATATAACTTTATTTCAAACGATTGGGGAGAAAGTTATAATTATGATGGAACTCCTGGGGCAGAAAACAGCATTTATGATGATGCTGATCCTGTTGCTGATTTTACTATAACTTCTACACCAGCTGATGAAAGTGAGAGTGTTTTGTTTAATGCAAGTATATCTACTGATGCTGGTAGTGGAATAAAGAATTATACCTGGGATTTTGGAGATAGCAATATAACGTCAGGAGATTCTTTATATGAGATAACGCACCAGTATAATCTTAATGATACATATACAATTACTTTAACTGTTTATGATTTATTAGGGTTTTCTAATTCAACATCAAAAGATGTCGTTGTTTCTTATGTTAATGATGCTCCTGAGATTTTAGGATTAGATTATATTGAATTTGAAGAAGAGGACTCAGATATAACTGATTTAGATTCATATGTTAGTGATGAAGAGGATCATGATGTTAATTGGACAGTAAGCGGAGAAACTACAAATTTAATCATATCTATAAATAATACAGATAAAGAAATGAATATCTCTGCTGATGAAGATTTTTATGGTATAAGAAATATAACTTTGACAGCAACAGACTCAGAAGGTGGTTCAGATAGTGCTTCTGTTATTGTTAACGTTACAAATGTTAATGATGACCCTATTTTAGAAGATATTGAGAATGAGTCAGTTACCCAGGATGATGAACTGACAATAACTCTTGTTGCTTCTGATATAGCAGACCCAGAGGATAATCTGACTTATAGTATAACAGCAGGAGAAGAAACAGGTATGGAGCTTAATGATACAACTGGAGTGTTTACATGGACACCAGATTATTCTTATTATGGAGATTACTTTGTTACATTTGAGGTTGATGATGGGAATACAGGGACAGATAGCCAGGAAGTTACCATATATGTTGATTCAACATTGGATATTACTAATGTTAATGTAAATTCAGATGATATATCCGAAGGTGCTGTAATTGAAGCTAACCCAGGAGATACAATCACTGCAATTGTGACAATAGAAAATACAGGCAGTGTTGAGATTGATGATATTACAACTACTATGGGTGCTGCTACATTAGGATATTCAGGTTATGGCTTTGATAATTATCTATTTAGCGGAGCTTCAACAATAAAAGAATTCAGCTTTACAATCCCTTCTCTTATAGATGAGGATGTTTATGATGTTGAGATTTTAACAGCTGGTCTAGATTATCCTGGTGGTGATATGAGATATAGTGAATTTGCCTATCAGATAGAGGTATCTCAACTTTTGGAGGACGTAGTTATAGAAAATGTTGTTTTAAGCGATGATTCAGTTTATTGTTTGTCAGAAACAACTTTGACTTTTAATATAACTAATAGGGGAACTCAATCTTTTGCTGATGTTAATGTGACAGTAAGTTCTGATGAACTTGGATTATATTCTAATAATGATAGTATCAATCTGACTGCAGGAACAACAAGCGAATTACTATATACTATAGATACTGAAGATAAAACAGCAGATGAATATACAATTGATATATTAGTTACATATCATCATGAATTAGAAGAGGAAACAGCTTCTATATCATTGACAATAGAGAACTGTGAGCCTATTCCTAGTACAATACCTTCTCCTATAACAATTGAAGAAGGCAGTTATAATGATACCATTGACTTGAATGATTATTTTGATGACCTTAATGGGGATACATTAGAATTTGGCTATGAGGGTGCTGATGATGTAGAAGTTATTATTACAGATGGAATAGTCAATATAACTTCATTGTCAGACTTTAACGGAGACAATTATATTAATTTTACAGCAACTGATTCAGTTAATACAACTCAGAGTGATGAAGTAACAATAACTGTAACTCCTGTTAATGATGCTCCGATTGTAACATCAATTGGCGCACAATCTGCAACAGAGGGTGAAGAATTTACTCTGCAGGTAGAGGCTTATGATATTGATGAGAGTGATATTTTAGATTATAGTAGGGATGACTTAAACAGTACAGGATTAACTATTAATGAATCAGGCTATATTTCTGGATGGACACCAATAAATGATGATGTTGATGAAACATTCTATCTATATGTAGAAGTATGTGATGATTCAACAGAGGATAATGATTGCACTAATGAGACATTTAGCATAACAGTAGACAATGTAAATGATGGTCCTACAATAAGCACAGTGCCTGATCAAACAGCTACTGAAGATGTTGATTTAGAGTTAAATGTTACACAATATATTGATGATGTTGATAATGAAAATTCTGAATTGATAATAACAACTGATAGTGGTTATGCAACTGTTGATAGCCAGATTATTACATTTATTTATCCAAATGGAATTTTGGAAGAGAATGTTACAATTACAGTTTCAGATGGTTCATTAAGTGCAGAGCAAAATATAACAGTTACTATAATTGCAGTTAATGATGCTCCGGAAATAATAACCTTCAGTCCAGGAACAACTGCTGTAGTTGGGCAGGAATATACTTATCAGATTGATGCAGAGGATGTTGATGGGGATACTATTACTTATGATGACAATACAAGCTTAGTTGGCGTATTTGATATAGATAGTGAAGGATTAATTACATTCACACCTGAAGAGGGAGATGTTGGGTTGCATGTTATTAATATAACTGTGTCAGATACAGTATTGACTAATTCAGAAGTATTTACATTGAATGTTTATGATATTCTAAGTTTGGATAATGTCCAAACAAGTGTTAATGATGGTGCTTATACTCCATTAGCTTCCGGGGCCACATTACCTCAGATAAAACAAGGAGACAGCTTAGATGTTGAAGTGGATATTAAGAATTGGTTAAGCACCCTTGATATGCACCCAGCACGTGTTATAGTAACACTTAGGGATGAGACAAATCCATTAATTGTAGTTGCAGAAGATACTTATGATATAGCTGATTTGGGGCCTGGAGAGACACAGACAGCGTCTGTTGACCTTGGCGATATAGCTGCAACAGTATCAAATGGAAAGTATGAGCTGTTTATCAATGCTACAGGAAGATATGATCCTGATGACCAGAAAACAGTATATGCAACATGGAATGCTTATGTGCAGATAGAGAGCGAGGCAGGTCAGATTAGTATAATCTCTGCAGATATTGATAAATCAGAAGTAACATGTAATAGATCACTTGTTGCTGATGTTACAGTAAGAAATATTGATGTTTGGGAAGATGATAAGAACACAACAGTTACTGTAACAGTAGGTGGTACAGATGTTAGTGAATCTCAGTCACAGATTATACCTTATGATAATGGGGAGCCTTTTTCAATACCATTTAATATATCTCAGGATGATTCAGCTGGCGATTATGTTGTTCGGATTGAAGCGACAGCAAATGGGTTCAGTGCTGAAACAACAAAACCTTTAGAGGTTGGCGCTTGTGAAATAACATATGATCCTGTTGAAGAATATATAACTGTTAGCGGCAAGGTAAATACTACACTTAAATTTGATATGCCATCAGGATTAACTAAGGTATCATCTGTTTGGAAAGAAGGTGTGGACACCAAGACTGCTTATGAAAATTTCACAGACTATATCTTTGAAGCTAAGAATACAAATGATAACTATCATGTTAGAGTTGAAATTGAAACTGATTTAATGGGTACTGAGGTACACGATTGGCATATAACAACAACTATGTATCCTTTGTCAGGCCCATATACAACTGAGCCTGATTTGTCAAGTAATACAACTGATCTTGATAATGTCAACCTTACAATAATAAACGGAGATATGAAAATTAAATTTTTAGAATCTGTTGACATTTCAGATATTTTACAATTGGAAGAGCAGATTTATATTGAAGGAGGGATTGCTGCAGTAAACCTGTCTGGTGATTTCCATGTGTTTGATGACATATCTGCACAGATAACCTTGACAGGTCTAACGTATGATGAAGAACCGATTATATACTATAATCCTTCAACGTTTACAACAACCCTTTCAGAAATAACTGCAATATGCCCTAGTTCGGTATGTCAGATGGAAAGTTATACAGCTTATTCAACTACAAGTGGTACTGTTGTATTTAATGTGACACACTTTTCAAGCTTTAAGGTAGAAGGGGGTGTAGTTCCTCCAGTAGATGATGACGATGATGATGACGACGACGATGATGATGATGATGAAGAACCACTTGGTGTAACAGGCAACCTTACAATATCTGACCTTGACATTAGAGTAGGAGATAAAACAGACAAAAATGTTCATGTAGGCTTTGAGGACGGTTATAAGATAAAAGAAGAAGCAAAGCCTGGTGATAAGATTAAGTTTGATATTGAACTAGAGAATCTGTTTGATTCATCATCCGATATTGAGATAGAGGATATAGAGGTTATTGTGACAATAAAAGACATTGATGACGAAGGAGATGATGATTTGGATAAAGAGGAAGATATGGGTGATTTGGATGCAGGAGATGATGATTCAGTTGTTATAGAGTTTACTGTGCCTACCCTGGTAAAGGATGGGGACTATGATGTAATTATTGAAGTAAAGGCGGATGGAGACCATGATTTTACATGGAATCTGATATTAGAGGTTGAGAAAGACAGGCATGAGCTTTTAATAGAAGATGCAGACTTGAGCCCATCAATAGTAAGATGTGACAGGAATCCTTCTTTAGAGGTAGAGGTTGTCAATATCGGAACAAAAGATGAAGATGAGGTCAGAGTAGAGATAACAAATGCTAAGCTGGGTATTGATGCTGAAAGAGAACTTGATGAACTTGATAGTGGAGATGACGAAGATGCTAAAGATGAGGCAATATTCAGATTACAGATAGATGATGATGTTAAGCCAGGAACTTATCCAATTACTATAAAGGCTTATTATGACAGCAAGGTTGGTGATGAAGAGACAGTTGACTTAACAGTAGAGAAGTGTGTTGAGACTGTTACTTCATTGGAAGGTGGGCCAGTTGATGTTATTAAAACAACAGACAAGGTGGCAAAGCCAACAACTTCAACAACAAAGATAAGCTTTAAGCAAACATCAGAGTATTTAACATTATTAGCAATATTGTTTGTAATCCTGTTAGGAGGAGTAGCATTCTTAATAGGCGCAACAGTTATAATGTTAAAGAAGAGATAACTTTTTATTTATTTCATTTATTTTATTTTTATTTCTTTCTAATTTTTTATTTGCTTCTTTGACTAATATTTTAAGATGCTCGTCGTTGACTAATAAATTACCGTTTCTTGCTATTATTGTTTCCATTGATTCTGTTCCTATTATTTCCAGAATTAGTCTTTTGTCTATGTTAATTAGTCCTGCCCTTTTTATTCCTAAATCTCTTACTATTTTTAGTAGTTTGGTTGCAGCTTCCAGGTTTTTGCAGCAGACATGCATTATTATTGATTCCTGTCTGAGCCAGATGTCGTTGCTGATTTTAAGAGTGCTTTTTCCCTCCCCCCCCCCCCCCCCTTTCTTTTTTTGAATTTTTTTTTTTTTTTTTTTGGTTTTTTTTTTTTTTTTTTTCCAAGTTAAATTTTTTACTTTTTTTTTTTTTGTTTTTTTTTTTTTTTTTAATAATTATTTTCTCACTGTAAGACTTTTTTTTTTAA
>SDBV01000484.1_pt1 | contig 56991 bp, 35 predicted proteins | sample 2277081 | NCBI WGS metagenome assembly SDBV01 (sample SAMN10402039, study PRJNA504765) | marine sediment metagenome | isolation source: marine sediment core GS10_PC15, 223 cmbsf | place: Arctic Ocean: Southern Knipovich Ridge | collected 2010
AGGCGCCGGTACTTGGTTTCTCTACCTCAAAAGACGACACGCCACCTGGGATGTAAAGGCTTGCTATGTCAAGGGTTATGCTGCCACGCCGCGAAATCGACCCACTAATTCTGCCGAGGAACCGAAAAGACACGGTCGGGTCGGCGGTAACCGTAACGAAGAACGCCGTCGAATCCGTCAGACCGCCGGCATCGGTGACCGACAACTCGATGGCCACTGGCTTCGCCGGGTTGGCTTCGCCGGGTGCCGGTACCGTGTTTCCGGGGGAGCCGGCCGTGATCGTGAAGTCAAAATCCGAAACGTCGAAGAAAACGTTGCCCGAGCCCTGGACTTTGATGCGAGCCGTGGCGGTGTCCAGGTTGGGCAACCTCACGTCTTCGGAGCCGTCGTTGGGTGTGTCGGAGCGCATTGTCCTGGAGAAGATATTTCCGCCGTCGAGGGAGAGAAGGATATTGACGTTTGCCGCGTCGATCCCGTTCGACGTGGTCCCGGCGACGTCCCACGTCACGCTCAGCGTGGTTCCACCGGTGAAGGAAAGGCCCATGCTGCTGGGGCCGGTAACCTGAAAGGGCGCTCCGGTGTCGACCACGGTGACTTCCATATCGTCCCAGCCCACGCCCCCGCCGCCCGGAAAATTGTCGCGGGCCGTGACGCGGAACTCCAGGGGGTCGGAGAACAGAGACGTGCCCCAGTTGACGGTGGGCAACCTCTCGCCCTTCGTCGGTGTATTGCTGGGGCTTTTGGCCAATAGAGTGACCAACTGTGGAAAGGTCCGCGTTGGATTGGGGGAAGGCAGGAACGAACGGAACAGGGGGCTCTCCCCGTTATCGGGAGTCGTCGCGACACCGGTAAACCCTTGAGCGGACCCCGTGTTACGTTGTTCCCAAGTGTAGGTCAGCACGTCACCCGGATTGGCATCCTCGCTGGTGGCGGTCAACTCGAAAGGTGTGCGCGCGGGAATCGTGTAGTCCGGCCCTGCGTCAACGATCGGAGCATGGTTCCCCGTGGTCGCCCGGGTACCGACGTTCGGTATGTCATCATCAACGTAGTCGAGAATTTCTTCCAAGCTAATGGAATGGAAATACGGGTCGCTATGCCCCTGCAAGTTGTCGCCCAAGTTGGGGGCGGGTCCGCAAATATTCGCATAGCCCATGATCGTTGAGCCGCTGAACGGCTCCATCGCGGTGTCGGCATAGTGGTTGGCGGAAGTGCATTCGCCGACCGTACCATTCCATGTGTGATGTGCTCCGAATTGGTGGCCGATTTCGTGTGCCACGTAATCTACCCAGAACGCATCTCCCGTTGGATTATTGGTGCCGGTTTCGCCGCGGGCCTTCCTGCCCGGTTTGCCGACGACTCCCAGCGCAGCCAGCCCGCCGCCCGCGGTGCTGAACACGTGACCGATGTCGTAGTTTCCACCTCCTATGATGCTATCGACCTTCGCTTGATTCTCACTCAACAGAGCGTTTGCGTCGCTGTTCGTGTAACCGTCGGTCGCCGGATCCGTGAATACCAGCAGATTGTTGTTGGCGACCAGTTGCAGTCGAATTGCCAGGTCCCTCTCGTAGATACCGGTAACTCGGTTGATGGCATCGTTGATGGCGGCCAGGCCGTCTGCCACTGTCGGCGTGCCCGCACTGTGTTTCGCCGTGTATTCTCCAGTGGCTGCCACGGCAATGCGGTAAGTGCGCAGCTCCCCCGGCTGTGCCGCCTTCTGCTGCAGCACAGTCGCTGGCTCGCTCGGTTCCGGCTGGCCTTGGCTTGACGGCTCGACCTCGGGCCCGAACTCCACGAACGGCCGATCGGCGCCCGCAGGGAGATCTCGCCTGTAGTAGCTGATGTACGGGCTCGCCGCGTCGTTCTCGACGTACGGATCGATGTAGTACGCCCCCGAGGGCGACAATACTTGGGCATGGAAATCGTCCGGCGAAACACTGAAACGAAGGCTCGCCGTGGGGTCGTCGACGGCCCGGCCGCTGTAAGATCGGATCTGCGGAAACTTCGCCGCCAGTTCCGGGGCCATCACTGGAGAATCGACGATTTCAAACCGATCAAACGTCCCGTCCGGCGCCGGCAAGGTGACGACAAGAGGAGAGCTCTCCGCCGCGGCGGTGAACTCCAGCGGTGCGTCGGCCAACGCCGTCGTAAGGGAGTCGCGATGCAACGCAACCATTTCAAAACGTTGCGGCAGGACGACGGTCTCCGTTTTGGCCGTCGCCTTGGCCAGCGGATCCAGCTTCTCCCAAAGCCCGTCGAAAGACCATAGAGTGTCGTCCAGAACGCTCGGGGAGGGGGCCTCTTCAGCACCTGGCCCTACTTCGGCCACGGTCTCCTCGAAGGCGTAGAAAGACGCGTCGGAGAGAGGAACGTCGATTGCCAGCAGCCGGCGTTCTTCCAGCGGCTCAACCCTCGACGATCGCAAGCCGGGCGTCATTCGCCGCGTGTTCTGCGTGCCGCCGCGGAGATTCAACGCGCGGGTTAATCGGGTTTGTATTCCCTTGGATAGCGTGGAACGTGCCCGCTTTCGGCGGACGGGGGAGGGTGGTTCTTTCTTCACGATATCATTCTCCAACTGCCAAGGGCGCTACCGGAAGTTGCCAGAGGCAAGTTCGAGGCAAGGCTGGCAGCGCAACACGAATGATCACGATATCTCCAAATCAATGCCCCACAAGCGTCCGGCCGGCGAGTATCCCCGATGTCCGCGAGGGCTCATTCCTTTGATGCCTCTTCTAAGCCCAACAACACGGCTGCTTCCTCGTGGAAACGCAGTGCGTCCTCCGTGTCGCTATGCACTCCTCCTTCCTGCAATATCGCCACGCCACGTTCGTACCGGCGGAGAGCTTCTTCCGTATTGCCCAGGCTCGCCTCGGCCATGGACATGACAAGAAAGTCGCTGGCCCTGTCCTCGCCAGAGAGTTCCATGGCCTTCTTGAGGGCACGGATGGCGAGCTGCGACTCCTGCAGCGGGATGCTCCGGCTGTGATTGACGGCCAACTCATAGTAACCAGCGGCCTGTTTCGACCGATACCGTTGGCTCTCGGGCTCCTCGTCGGACAATCGCCGGAGGATCGCGATCGCTCGACGGCGGGCTTCGACCGCCTCTTCCTCGCGTCCGGCAGCCTGCAGGTGACCGGCGAGAAACCCATGGTTGACGGCGACTTCTTCCCAATACGCCGCCCGTTCGGGAAACTCCTCAGTGAGCGCCTCCGCCAGGCGAATCGCCCGGCGAATGGCGGCGTCCCCCTCCTCGACACGGTCCGCATCCACGAGCAACCCCGCCAACCGCCTGAGGCTTTCCACCAAGGGCCTCTGATTCTCGGGAGCCGGGGAAGAGGCGATGATCCTTTCGTGCATGGCAACGGCCTGCTGCCGTATCCGCAGGGCCTCGGGTAGCCGCCCCTGCAACTGCACAACGAGCGAAAGCCTGTCGCAGGCAGCAGCCACCTGGCGCGGTCCGGACATGCTCCGGGGGAAATCCGACAGGAGCGATCGAGCCATCTCCAGTGCCCGCCGAAAAGCATCTTCGGCCTCGCCCAAACGGGCGGTCTCGGAGAACGTCGTGGCCAGGCGCCGCGTCTCGTCGACGAGACGTTCCCGATAGAGCTCAGAGTCTTCCCAATGCCTCACACATTGTTCCAGGAGGGTGATGGCGTTGCGGCGCGAGGCCTCTGCGGCCGTGTATTCTCCGAGCAAGTAGTGGATGTGGGCCACCTGGGAGTAGGCGACCGCGGCCCGATACCGCAAACGCGGATCGTCGCCGCGCTGGGCCAGGAAGCCTTCCTGGAACTCCAGCGCGTCGTGCAACAACTCCTTGCGCAGGTGTTCCATCTGGGGAACGTTCTGGAGGTCCACGTTGGCCACCCGCGTCAGGAATCGGTCCATCACCTCTTGGGCCGTGCTCAAGGCCTCCTCCGCTCGTTGCCGCTCGCTAAGCGCCGTGTGCTCCGCCCGCCTGGCCCGCACCGCTTGCCAAGTGCTCACCACCGTGCCCAGCACCAAGGCCACGGTGATCGCCGCCAGGTGCTCACCACGGCCTTGTTCCGCCGTGCGAATTTTCGAAAACGGTAAGCGGCCGAAGGAGGGCACGCGTGGACCGGTTTGTCGTTCAAGTAGCGCCGGACGTCGCCAGCGAAGCCGTTGGCCGTCGAGTAACGCCGGTTGCGGTCCTTCTCCAGGGCCTTCATGACAATCCAGTCCAGCTCGCCGCGGACCAGCGCGTTCAGCTTCTTCGGCTCGATCTGCCGATTGGCGGCAATCGCATGCAGCGACTGCCTGGTGCTCAAACGGAGGCTCGGTTTCGGCGGCTCCTCCTCGCGGATGATCCGCAGCAGTTCGTCGAAGGCGGTCGAGCGGAGCCGCTCGCGGTCGAAGGGGGTTTCGCCAACAAGCAGTTCGTAAAGCAGCACGCCAAGCGAGTAGATGTCGCTGCGGGTATCGATGTCAAGCTGGTTCAGCTTGGCCTGCTCGGGACTCATGTAGTCGATGGTGCCCACGATCTGGCCGAACTGGGTGAACACCGTCTTCTCGGTCAACCGGTGCTCGACCGCCTTGGCCACGCCGAAGTCGATGATCTTGGGTACCGCTCGGTCGTCGTACTCCGCCACCATCACGTTGCCGGGCTTGATGTCGCGATGGATGATCCCTTTCTGATGGGCGTGCTGGACCGCTTGGCAAACCGGCACGAACAGTTTCAGTCGGTCCCGGGGCGTAAGCTGCCGCTGGTCGCAATACTCGGTGATCGGCACACCCCGGACCAATTCCATCACGAAGTACGGCCGGCCCGATTCGGTCGTCCCGGCATCGAGCACCTTGGCGATGTTGGGGTGATCCATCATCGCCAGGGCCTGCCGCTCGGCCTCGAACCGGCCGATCACTTGTCGAGTGTCCATGCCCGGCTTGATGATCTTCAGCGCCGCCTTCCGCCGCACCGGCTCGGTCTGCTCGGCCATAAAGACCACGCCGAAGCCGCCCTCACCGATCTGCTCCAACAGCTTGTAGCGGTCGATCAGGGTGCCCGGTTTTTCGGTGACGGAGGGGAGCTGGATGGTCGCGTCTACACCTGGTGGCGGCGCTTCGAGAAAGCTATTACCCTTCTCATGCGCCCGGAGCAGTGTTTCCACACGCTCGCGCAAGGACGAGACCCCGCCGCAGGCTTGATCCAAGAAAGCCTGACGATCTGCTGGGGGCTCGATTTGCAGCACGCCGATAAAGATATCTCGCTCGTTCGTCTTGCACACGTCCTCGGGGCGGCCTCGAATTGGGCCTCCATACTGCAATGCGATAGAAGCCCGTGGTTTGCGCAGCGAAAACTCATAGAAACTGGTGAAACCCCTCTGTACGGGGGTTATTCGTCTTCGATCTCTTCGCGGAGCCACGCCTTGGCGTAGGCCCAATAATTGTTGGCAGTTCGGGGGGAAATGCCAAGGATTTCTGCCGCTCGCTTGATCGTAAGTCCACCGAAGTAGCGAAGTTCGACGAGTTCCGCGGTCTTGGGATCCTGGGTGGCGAGCTTGCGGAGTGCCGCGTCCAAAGCCAAGAGCTTTTGCGGTTTCTCAGGCGCGACAGCGTCGGCTTCTTCAAGCTCCTGGCGCGCGTGCGCTCCCCCGTGTTTGAGGCTCCGCTTGCGACGGGCACTTTCCACCAAGATCCGACGCATCGCTTCCGCCGCCGCGGAGAAGAAATGACCGCGGCTGTCCTAGGGCTCGGCCTTTTCCACGTCCACCAGCCGCAGGTACGCCTCGTGGACCAGTGCGGTGGCCTCCAGGGTCTGCCCGGGCGATTCGTCCGCCAACCGGTGTGCCGCCAGCCGGCGAAGCTCGTCGTAGACCAGCGGCAAGAGCTGCCCGGCGGCCCGGGCGTCGCCCTGCTCGATGGCGAAGAGGATGCGGGTAACGTCGTTCATGGGCGAATCGTCGAGATCGAGTGTACAAGTCGGGCAACCAACCGGATTATAGCGGTTTCCGGTTGGATGGGCGCCTGCGGTCTTGGCGTGTTCTTCCGTGGCCTTCCCCGGGATCGTGGACGCCCGGAAAGGGGTCAGGCGGCCAACTCGAAGTCGACAGGGCTCAGGTAGCCCAGCGTTGAGTGACGCCTGATCCGATTGTAAAACATCTCGAGGTACTCGAACACTGCCCTTCGCGCCTCCTCTCGGGTGCGGAAGTTCTCGTGGTAGATCAGTTCGGTCTTGAGTGTGCTGTAGAAGCTCTCCATGACGGCGTTGTCCCAGCAGTTCCCCTTGTGGCTCATGCTGCAAAGCATCCCCTGACGGGCCAGCACGGCCTGCCTGGGGCAGAGAGCTCCACTGTACTACTAACCTCAAACAGCGTTAAGTTTTTTGACATAGTATTCAAGCGGCGGTGCCGTTAAGTTGTTGCTTGCAAGGGCCGATTCGACGCAATCCAGGTCGCCAGAGGGCGTCTGAACGCCGAGAATGATCGGCAATTCGTCGCCACCCCAGAAGCAGGCCCGTCTGCACCGGAAACCCCCACCTAGCTGCCCATTTCCAGCCCAACTTCGACAGGAGGGTATCCAGGGCCGTCCGAGACTGTTCAAGATGAACTCGTCCTACGTGGCCCTTCACGGCGTGGCCACTCTCTATCGTGTTCCCGGTCCGGGTCGGGTGGCAATGACCGCTCCACTCCCGGACTCGAAGGCGCTGAACTCAGCCCACACCGGCATGTGATCGGACACGCCCAGGGCTTGCTCGGTGGTGATGTCGAACTCGGCCATGATGTCGAACACCCCGGAGTGGCCGGTGTATTCGGTGGTGTTCCGCGCGTCGAGCACGATGTTATCGTAGGACTTCGTTCGTCGCGTGTTGGTCTTCACTCCGGCGATCGCGTGTGCGATGTTCGGCAGCCGGCCGAGTTCTCCGAGATGGCGCTCATCGACGTTCAGGTCACCGAAAGCCCGGGCCAGCGGTACAGCCGCAGCGAGAGCATCCGGGCCGAGACGTGACGATTGCTCGGCGACTCCGGCTCGTTCAGCGGGTTCAGCGGCGGTCAACGCGGCGAGGAGTTGGGGAACGTCAGTGGGCATGACGGTATTGGACCTTGGCGGGGGCGGCGGCGTGCTTCGGACGATTTCCAACTTTTCGACAGGCTCGGAGGCCCATCGTACGCATTGATTCACAACCTCTCAGGTCTGAGACGATTCCTACAATTCGCCACGTTGCTGGGCGGCCGATCGTCCTTTCGGCCCCCGGCGCTCGTAGCCCGATTGGGCCCTCGCCAGCTCTCAGTTCCCGTATTTCGATCGCATGCAAGGCACTCAATTGGGTCAAACCGACGCAGCCCAGTGCCGGGGATTGGATCGTGCTTGCGTTTCCTTGAGCAGAGGCGACCACGGGTGGAGATAGGCGTCCAAAACGGACCGGGGGCGGTGCCGAATTTGGACCCACCTGGTCCTCGATAAGTCGTTCGAGTGGATCAGCCGGCTCTCGGACGGCAATGCCCTCTTCAGCCGTCAATCTCCACAGATTTGCGGTCCACGATCAATGCCTTGCCGCAGATGCCTGAAAACACATACACCGCCTACAACAAGTTCATCGCGAGCACCTCGTCTGCCGCTGCCTTGGCCGACTGGTCCCTTTTTGAGGGCCGTGTCTGCGTGCTCATCTGATCGAACTCGTGCAGCCAGTCCAGTTTCCCCGACGAAGTTCCTGGGCGTTCCGGTTCCCGTTCGACGGCCTGTCTGAAGACCGCGTCTTGCGCGGCCCGGCGCGGCCCTGCTGACGCCTGCTCCCCGGCCGCCTTGACTGCCGGCACCGTGATCAGTCGCAACGCGTTGAGGAACTGCGTCTGGTTATTCCGCGCGATGAGCAAATCGACAATGTCGACCCGGGCGTCGCGGTCGAAGTCGAAGCGGAAGTCGATCGGCGCCGGACTGAGGAAGTTTCGCTGGTTGTCTCGCACGCCGAGGAAATCCGAGACATTGACCTTGGCGTCGACGATCGAGTTGCCGCCTTCGCCGATGGCGTTGCCGAAATAGAAGACATCCGGTTCAACGAGTCCGGTGTTGGGAGTAGCCAGGATGGTCACTTGCAGCCATTGCTTCTGGATGACCTTGTCGGGCCAGACGATCGTCACGCGGTCCGAGCCGCCGGCCCCATCGCCGGGCCGTACCGTGACGCTGGTCGGCTCTGGAACCTGGCTCCCACCCCCCGGGTTGTCGTCGTTGCCGACCTTGAATGTGAAGTCACCAGCGGTCGGCGTATTGGGAAGGCCTGCGATATCGACCATGATGCCATTGATCCCCCGGCTGTAGCTCGTGTAGTTGGCGAAAGTAGCAGTCTGGCCCGGCAGCAAGGCAACCTTGTCGGGAGCAATCGCGGCGTCATCTTGGACGTCGGCGTCTGGGTCATTTCCATCGAAGTATGAGGCGTTATAGAAGATGTGGCGGCCTACCACTTCCGACGACCATGTGAAGGACGTCGTGCCGGGGGTCGGCGACAAGGCCTGCCAACTAAAGGGGTCGTTTCCCCAGGCATCTACTGCAACCCGCGCCAGCGATTCGCCATCGCCATCAGCCTCAGCAGGCCAGGGTGCGCCATCGTCATAGACGACTTCATCTTCCAACAGCCGCGGGAAGTACTCCAGTGCGTCGGGAGGTGGATCGTCAGGCCGCTGCAACTCGATGCGCTCACCGCCATTATTCAGACGGCCTCGGTACCCACCGAGCATCAAGATCGGCTCGCCAATCCCGTAGGAGTCCAGAAACGCCGCTAGCTTCTCGGTATCACTCAGGTCAAACGGCACGATCACCAACGCGGATAACGCTGGGAGCGTCCGACCGGCGGGGAAGTCGAAATCGATCCCTCCGCGAATCCGCCATTCGGTCAGATCCAGCACCGCGGCCGTGGAGTTGTAGATCTCGACGAACTCCAGGTCGTCGTCTGCCGTCTCGGAGGGGTTGTAGTGCACTTCGCTGAGGATGATCGGTCCCACGCGCGGGCCGCTGTTGAGGCCGTCTTCCGGATACGCCTTGTCGAGGGTGCGTGTGAGCATCGGATACAGCCTACCCTGGCCGTTGGGCCACCGGCCGAACGATTCCATGGCCGAGGCTGCGCCGAAATCGACGTGATCGACGAACCGGGTCAGCTTGCCGGTGGCGTCGGCCTCCATCAGCCAGACATCGTCGCCGTTGGCGCCGTCCAGGGCGAAATGGTGCGGCTCCTGGTTCTGCGGCGTGGGATTGAAGTCTTCTTCGTCGAAGACCAGGTAGCCGCCGGCGGGGATGACGGTGCCCACGGGGACCTCGAACTTGTGCAAGTTGCCGCCGGAGTCACTGAGGTACCAGCCACCGAGGTCGATCGCATCGCCCGTCGTGTTGAACAGCTCGATCGCATCGAGCAGCAGTTCGTCGGTGTTGGTGAGCACTTCGTTGACGACGATGCCAATCTCGGGCTCGGGGTCGGTGCCGGGCGTACCGCCGTACCTGGTACTGCAACGCCAATTGCCCGGGTCGTTGTAGTCGCCACTGGTGTCGATGACCACCAACGAGGCCCCTGCGCCATCCGGCCCCCGAGGCCACTCGCCGCGGTCATCGTATCGGAATTCCAGGATCGTGCTGTTGCGGGGGTCTTCCAGCTTGAGGATCTCACCGTCATTGTCGAGCTTCCCGGCGGCGAACCGGCCGGCGACGTTTCGACCTGCACCGTAACGGGCCTCGAAGGCCGCAGCGTTCCTCACCGTGACGATGTACTCTCCCGGGCCGAGCAGCAGCGGTCCGCCGGAAAAAGGGACGGTCAGGGTGGTGTTGGTAAGCCCGAGCGACTCCTGTTCCATGAAGGCCCAATGCGAAGCATCATCGCGTTCCTCGCTGCCGCTGCGCTGGAGAACATTAATGCGACTCTCGCCCTGCGGGACCGCCCCACCGCTCCAAGCGCCGTCGGCCGTCACCTCAAAGCCGTTGACGTTCACGTTCAGCGAGGCGATTTCGGCTTCGCTGTAGCCCCAGACGACGAAATCGACGACGTGCCCTTCGTCGTCCACGATCATCACCCAGCCCTTGGCGGCGGATCTCCAGTAAATGTTTTCTCCCCAATAGTGTTCGGGATCGTCGGCGTCGTCCGTGCGGTAGAGCGCCTCCTCCGGATTGATCGAGTCGGGCAGGTTCCACAGCGTGGCGTGAAAGGCGTTGATGTCGGGATCGTCCGGTGCGTTGTGGGCATCGTTGGCCACCACGAACCAACCCGAGGTGTCCGCCACGGTGGAGGAGACGTTTTGAATCTCCACGCCGTCGAACGAGCTGGTTGTGGCCTCGGTGATCAGCACGGGGGAGCCTTCGTAGACGCCGGGAAATGCGAATTCGACGCCGTCGGTAAACCGCACGCCGGTAACATTCAGCGCCTCGCTGCCGATGTTTTGCAGCTCGATGAACTCGAAATCGTCATTGTCGCGGAAACCTTGGAGCTCCTCGGCGGCGGTTAAAGGGGCGGGGTTGTAGTTGATTTCCGTCACGCGCAAAAACAACTGCTGCGGCGAGGGATCTCCGATATACGTCGTTTCGTTGACCAGTTCCCCGTCCGCGGCCGTGAGCGTGATGGTTTCGCCGAAGTTCGACAGATGCCCGTCGTAGCCTTGCACGAACAGACGCATCCCGCCGGTCGGTCCGCCGGCGCGATTGCGAAACGCGACCACGTCCGGCGAAACGTAGAGTGTGCCGCCGGGGTGGATAACCGTGCCCGGCTGAAAGGTCGTTCTTACGCCCCCGCTGAGCTGCCAGCCGGAGATATCCACCGCCACGTCGTTCGGATTCCGCAGTTCGATGTACTCTTCGTCCTGGTTGCCCGAGACGGGATTGTATACCAGCGAGCCGAAGCTGATCGGCGGATTGTCGACCTGGGCGTGCGGGATGCCGGCGGGGGTATTGACGTTGATCGGAACGCCGGGGTCGGGCAGATTGTCGATGCTGTGGGTTTCGTATAAATGGACGCGACGTTGCGCCAGATAATCATCGAACAACTGCTGCACACCCTCGTCAAAACTGACTTCCGGGAGAGTGTGCCAGGAGATGTCCGGCCACCCCCACTTGGCCCGGTCCAAGTCCGCGTCCTGCTGCATGGCGGCTTGGTACTCGTTGATGCGGTTTTCGAAATACAACTCCTCGGCCGGGGTACCCGGCGGCTGCAAGAACTCGTCCATCAGCGTGCGCAGCCGCCGCAAGTACATCTGACGGGTTTCAGGCGTGGAGATGATCGCGTCCTGCAACCGGTTGAATGAGTAATCCCGCACGTCGGGTTCAAAGCCCTCGGCGCCGTAGAAGGGGTGCCCGAAATGCCTGTCTTGATTGCCCGTAATGAAGTCGGCTGCAAACCACGCCCCGAACGAGTAGTTCATGTCGAAAGGCAAGTATCTCCACTCGCCGGTGCCGTCCGAGTCGCGATAGACCATCACGTTGATGTGCATCCCGTCAGCTTCCTGGGTGACGTGGAAGCTGGCCATGTAGTTGATAACCGCGGGAATATCGACGTTGTCGAAGATAAACCGTGCCCGCTCGTCGTCCGGACGGAGTTCGTCGATGCCGGCCGCAAGTGCTCCCAAATCGGATTTGCCATTGCCGTCGACGTCGATTCGCGTGATCTTCTCGGCGTTTGCCCAGGTGCCCCTGCCGGTGTCGTTACGCATGTTGAGCATGATCGGGTTCTTGTACAGGGCCCCGTTGGGGTCGAGGCCCACGCGTTCCAAGAAATCCCCGTCAATATGTTCCACAAAACCGGCCAGTTGAAAAAACTCGCCGTTGAGTTCCAGCCTTACCTGCTGCGTCAGCGGCGCGGGAACGGCGGCCCGGCCAAACGTCTCCGCCTCCAGGGTCTCCCGCATGTAAGCGGGGTCAATGAAGTTGGCTTGCAGATTGACTTTCTGAAATAGGTATCCGCTATCGTCGGCGCGGAACAGATGGTCCCGGTTGAGGTTGATGCGGTGATTCGTCTTCGGCAGAGCGGCCGACGAGTTGCCCCGTTCTCGAATGAACACGTTGTCGTAGAACTCGCCGTCGTAGAACAGCGACGCCCGCGTGCCCGAGCGCCTATCCGCAGCGCTCGGGTCTTGCACGAACAATTGGTAGATCGGCAGTTGACTGGTCACTTCCGGATCAGCGACGACGGTACCCAAGTACTGCTCCGACTGCCGCTGGCCCGAACTCTTTTGGAACAGGGGCCAGCGAGAGTTGTGCCCGTCCGTATCGAAGGCCTCGATATACCAGCGGACCATTTCACCGGGAGCCGCGCCGCCGGCCGCCGCAATGGTGGCCGTATAGACGCCGTCGCCGGCAACCGCGTCGCCGCCGGTAGCTCCGTCGTCGGACATGGTTACGTACGTGTGGCCGCCGAAACCGACACGATATCTCAGCCGCACGTAGTCCAGCGTGCCGGTTCCTTCACGGACCGTGGTGGAAACGACGATCTCCGCTGCGAAGTCCGGAGCGTTGGGCGTGTGAGTTGCGCCCGAAATGATTGGCCCCAGATCTTTGCTTCCGGGCACGTTCGGGTTGCCGGGCGTGGGAGCCTGGAAGTATCGCAGTTGGTCATACAGCGTAGTAATCGCTCCGCCAGGCGCTACCTCCTGCACAAACCCGTAGGAGACGTTGCTGAACTGCTCAGGATAGTCCGCATCCGCCGATCCGAACTCACTGGCCAGCGTTGTATCGTCGGGTTCGACCAACGCCAAATACTCTCCTTCCCTGCTGAGCACAAAGTTGGTATGCAGGTTCCCGCTGGCATCCGGAGCGTTGTTGCCTGATGCAAACACGTAGAGGAATTCTTCGGCCGGCAGAACGACGCTGGGGAACGTCCACTTGTTCAGATTGCCCGGTCTATCGGTCAGGTGCCAGCCGGCCAGATCAATCGCCTCGTCGCCGGAGTTGAAGATCTCGATCCAGTCAGAATACTCCCGCGGAGACGCGTTGTCTCGGAGCTCGCTCTCGTTACTTGCCATGAACTCCGTGATGATCGGCATACCCGACAGCAGATGGCGTGCTTCCAGCATCTCGAAAGCAGGCAGGCGCCGTGGCCGGCTTTTCCGATTCCTATGCGGTTTTCGGCGCATCAGCAAGCCTCCTCGGCGCTATCGATGATCGACTAGCAGATTCTCCTTTTTATCGTACAAGGGACGGCGAGAAACAGCAAGCCTGCCGCTCGAACAATGGACGGAAGTTCTCGGCAGCGAACGGCTCGCAGGAGCCTTGGTGGACCGTCTAACACATCGGTGTTACATCCTCGAAGCCACGGGCAAGAGCTGCCGGCTGTGTGACGCCCGCCGTCGCAAGTCGTCGTCGAAACGGCCGCGGTCGCAGAGTTCACAATAGCCCAGGCGTCCTGCCCCACACGGTGGTGTGGTCCGTTTGGTTGAATTTCCCGGAAGGAGGAGAGTAGACTGAGAGTGATCTTCCATTGCGAGCGCTGCACTTTTCCCCCGCCCGGCGCGTCAAGGGTCCACAACGTGTCCGACTCGATGGCTGCGATGCCCCTTCTTTGCCGCGCCGAAGCCAAACTGGCCCACGCCTGACCTGCGAATCGCACTCTGGCGAGGCTCGATCCGGGCCGGATTCCGCGGCAAACCCCATCGACAGCGGGGTTGTTCGGCCCGATTTCCAGGAATTCTTGGATTTCTTGCCGGCGGGGGCTGGTAATCCTCGCGATCTGTGATAGGCTTACGGGCGTGCTGTTTGGGCAAGTTGCCAGGGATGGCCAAGGTTTGAATGGCTACGTTCGGCCTCCACGTGAGGCAGCGCCCCTTTTGGCGAGATTTAGAGAAGGGTTTTGTTCTTCCGGAAAACCAGGGAATATCAGGCAAGGAAGATCGACTACCGACTCATGCACCTAGAGAGGCAGCGTTCCATTTGACGACCCGCCGTTTGCTCTCGCGCCAGGCGCGTACACCGGGCTCTCGGTCTCGGGTCGTTTCTCGCACGATACCGTAATGGGATCAAGCTCTATTGTTTGCGATCCTGCGGAAGATTCTCTGGTTCGTCTTCCCGGGCGCAATGGTTTGTTCGTGCTTAGTGCGTTACAAAAGAGGAGGATACAGTAGATGTACAGCAGAATCACGGTTTGTTGTGCGGCTGTGGCGATTCTCGCCGTGGCGGCGACTGGAGCCAATGCCGATTGGTTCGACGGCTTCGAGGACTATGAGGTCGGATCCGGCATCATCGGCCAGGGGACTTGGGTCGGTTGGAACCGGACGGGGACCGACGATGCACCTGTGACAGAGACGATGGCAGCCAGTGGTAATAAGTCGCTGCAACTTGGCGGCGCAGACATGGTCGACCTGGTTCCCGAGTTTACCGGGATTACCTCCGGGATCTGGACTTTGACCGCGCAGACGTTCATTCCTGGGAATGCCACCGGGGCGTTCGACATTGGTTGGGTGACCTGGGATGAAGTCGCGGAGACGCATGGTTGGTCCGGCGCAATAAGTTTCAACCTTGGAAACGATACGGTTGAAGGGACGCTGCCTTTAGTGAGAGACGAATGGATTGAGGCGAAAGCGGTTTTTGATGTCGACGCGATGACGGTCGCTACCTTCTACAACGGGGTCGAGTCCGACGATCCGGGTGGATTTGGTAAACCTGATCTTGCGGGCCTGGACATTTGGACTCCAGCAGGTACCTCCACGCTTTACATTGACGACATCAGCTTGGTCCCCGAGCCGGCCACCCTGTCGCTGCTCGGCGTGGGCGGGATTTGCCTGCTGCTTGCCTGGCTCCGGCGACGGCGGCTGGCAGCGTAGGGACACGGTCCCGCGACCAATGAAACCAAACGTCCGGGCTGGGTCGAAGTCCCGGCGATGGTTGAGTTAAGGGGCGGCCGATAAACAGATTACCGATTTGGCGAACATGAAAGTCAGAAACCGCTCCTCTTCGGCACCAACCTGGCTGGAGACGTGGCGGGTGGATTACGACTTTCATTGGCCTCGGTCTTTGTGTTCCTGCTGTTGTTGAAGCAACTGCGGGCGACGTTATTCGACCGGCGCGACGTTTTACCCGGTTCATGAGGCAGCGATTCTGCTCCAATGACGGGCTCTTTTCCTGACCCAGGCATTCGGGGCCGCAGCCAGTTGTCGTTTCCTGGTCCGGCATGTTGCGTGCTACCGGACGCTCTTCTCGACGCTGCTGCGGAAAAATCAAGTCGTTATTGCTGTTTTCTTTTGTAGGGAGGACTTGTGGTGAGTTTACGAAATGTCGGTATTGTTGTGGTTGCGGTGGTTGCGTTGGCGGCGGGCCTTCAGGACAGTGCCTATGCCCACACAAGCGACCTGCAAGACGCCGCGCAAGCGAACGTGAATCTGATTCACCAGTGGACGTTCGACGGTGCGGACGACGCCGCGCGCCGCCAAGACAAGAAGGGCACGGCCCATCTTGACGAACTCGTCAGGGGAACAGGGACCCCGGAGGACATTGGCTACGGTGTCGCTGGGCTTGATCCCACGTCGGATGCGGTGTCCACATGGCGCCAGATCCCCGGGTCTGACCACGACGGCACCGCCGCTTTCCACACTGAGATCACACTTGGCTACTCGGTTTCGTATGAGGTGGTGGTACAACCTTTAGAGGCGAACATCACAGGCGGGGATTGGAACCTCGGGTACATCCTTGCCACGCGAGTCGACAGCAACCGGGGGTATTTCGCGCTCCAGGGAAGTGCGGAGAACGACGGCGGGACTTTTGGAATAGACAGCAATGACCTTTCGAGCATCATCGGCACTTCCTTCGACGTGGCTAATCAACAGACGATGATCGAGACTCTCCAGGCCGGTCACTGGTACTACCTGGCCGGCGCGTACGCCGCCGCCGCCGACAACAGCACTACGACCTTCACCAATTACGTTGCCGACCTGACCGCTGGTCAGAGGGTGCTGACCTCGGTGGGCCCCTTGACGGTACCCGGCACCTATCCAACGGGACCAACGCCGCTGGGCATCGGCAACCGTTGGGACGCCGGCGAGGCATTCCCCGGACTGTTCGACGAGGTGAACATGTACGGTGCGGTGTTATCGGAGGATGTTTTTCAGGAGCACTTGGACCTACTGATAACTCCCGAGCAGTTGACCTGGGACGGCGGCGCGGGCAACTGGGCCGATTCGAATTGGGACAACGGCGACCCCGTGCTAGTCGGGCCCGCCGCCGACATGGGCATGGTCATCGACGCCGCCAGCAATGACAGCGCCGTGACCGTCACCGCCGACTTCATCTCCGGCGGCAGTGGACCCGCCGCCTCGCTGGCCGTGGGCGAAACCAACACCGCCTCGCTCATCGTCAACAACGGGGTAACGCTGCAGGTCACCGGTGAGGTCGCCGTGGGTGACTCCGGCACGCTGCTGGTCGACGGCACGCTCGCTGCCGGCAGCCTGCTTTCTTCCGGGACCCTCGGCGGCAGCGGCACGATCAGCGCCGAAGCCGAGATCACCGGTATCGTCGCGCCGGGCAGCAGCACCGGTGTGCTGACCTTCGATCCGGGGGCGTTTAACTGGGTCGAGTTCGACGTGGTCAGCGGAAATCCGAGTTACCACGTCGAGATCGCCGCATGGGACCAGGACAGCTACCCCGACCCCTGGGATCCCATCCCGCCGACCGGAGCGGTCAACGACCTGATCGTGGTCGCCAGCGGTTCGCTCGTCCTGGAGGGCGAGGTGGATGGCGAGCCCAAGCAGAGCACGCTGAATCTGACGGCGACCAGCCAACTCGGACCTGATTCCTCCTGGTTCGGCACGCAAACCCGGACGATCATCCAGAAGGGCGCGGACAATAACAATGAGGACGCCATCGACGGCGAATTCGAGGAAGTGCCCGTGGGCAAGCACTTGGGCTACGGCGTGTTTGTGGAAGCCCCGGGCGTGGAAGTGACTGCCGCGGGAAACATGGAGGTGACGCTGTTGCAGGCACTGGCCGGTGACACCAACGGCGACCGTGTGGTAGACATTGCCACCGATGGGTCGGCTTTGATCCTGAATCTCGGCACCCAGACCGCAATGGACTGGACCAAGGGTGACTTCAACCATGACCAGGCGGTGGACATCGGCAACGACGGATCGGCTTTGGTCCTGAATCTCGGCAGGACCTATAGGGGTGGGGCCTATAAGGGTGGGTCGCCGGGTGAGGGTAAGGATGTGTCGCCGGGTGAGGGTGGTGGCTTCGTCGACCAGGATGGCAACATCTTCCTGGAAATGCAGGATCTCGCGTTGTACTCGGTCTATGTGGGTAATGACGAAGGCGAGCAGTTGCGCGGTACGGACGCGCTGAGACTCGACGCCGGTGTCGACAACCCAGTGTGGGTGCTTCCTCCGTTCAGCACCGTCAACAACGCCGTTGACAATCCCGTCCTGGAGGCCTTCGAGGAGATGATGACGGGCGGGAATCTCCTCACGTCGCAGTCCTACGACACGCTGGTGAATGTGAACGTTGACGGCCTGGTCGGAGAGGCGACCAGCATTTGGCTGAAGTATCAGCAGCTTAACCAATCCGCGGCGATTACGCAGTTGTACAGGGTTCCCGAGCCGGGTACGCTGATGATGTTGCTGGGCACCGGCCTGCTGGGCCTGCTGATGGTGACGATCCGTCGGCGGCGGGCGATGTAGGCCCTGCCTGCGGATTGGCAAGATTTCCTCGGTCAACGATTTCACCGAACATTACCGTTACCGAATGAACGGGAACTTCACTTTCGCGGGCGTCCGTGCCGACGGCAATGCGTGTGGTGTGAGCGACGCCTTGCGTCGGCTTGCGGTCCGGGCGGATCGGGACCGACCAGCCCGGGATGTACAGCCCGTCCAGATCGACCTCGACCGCATGGGGGAATCCCACGATCCTCATCCGGCCGCCCGAGTAGGCGACCATCGAGAATCTTGGGAGTTCCTTGGTGTCTGCCGCCGCTTCGATGGTCAATGCGGCAACAAACGTGACGAATTCAGGCTGCTCGACGCTCATCGTCATCCTCTTCTTCCTCCTCTTGCGTCTGCGGAGTCGACTCCGATGGGGTCAATCCCAACTCCCGCATGAGTTGCTTCTCTTTGGCCCGCTGGCGAAGCTCGGTCTCCCAGCCCTTGCCCTGCCGGGCGTATTCGTAGGCCAGCGTGATGGTGTTGCTTGTCAGTCGGGGCGCAAAACCTCGGCCACGTAACTTCACACCAGCGGTTCAAACGAACGCCAATCGCCCCGCCCCGCCCCACCCGCCGGCACGGCCTATGCACGGCCAGCGGCCAAGATCTTCGCTGTACTACTAACCTCAAACATCGTTAAGTTTTTGACAAAGATTCCTGGTCAACCGGGCACAACACATTGCTTGCAATGGTCTTAGGGTTCAGGGTTCAGGGTTCAGGGTTCAGAATCTCGGGACAAACGTTGAATTCAAGTGCTGAACCCTGAACCCCGAACCCTGAACCCCGAACCCTGAACCCCGAACCCTGAACCTTGAACCCTCCCACTTTGGTTGCGGCTGTGCCGCGCTAGGGGCAACGGAGGCGAAAGCCGGCCGGCGGGGCGGAACCGGCGGCTGGGGACTACCCACGCTCGGAACCTCTGGAGCGAGATCGAAGGCGACGCCTTCAGCGAATCGCAGATCCGCCGGCTGATTGTTCGCGACGGTCCTTTGTACAGTCGCCCCCCCGAATACACGGGCGCCGCGATTGGCGTTGATATTGGCACCGAGAAGCATCATAGTTCGGTGGTGACGCTTCTGATCGACCACCGTAATCGCCATATTCGAGTGGCTGCTGTCGAGAACTTTCGTCCGCCGGTCCGACTGGCAGACGTACCGGCTGGCGTGGAGAACATCTGGATTCGCGTGAAGCGGAGCGATGAGTATCGTCGCCAAGTGGTGCCGCTTTTGAACATCGGCGCGTTGGTGAAGTATCGCCAAGGCCGCGGCGGCGTGCTGTTGAACAACGTCCGGGTATTGCCGTCGGAGGCCGTTGCGGTCAATGCACAGAAGAAGAAGACGATCGTGGCCACGTTGCTACGGAACCTGGGCGCGGTCTTCGCAAGCGAAAAGGCCCTGGCGGCCGGCTCGAACCTCAACTATCGGCCGATCCAACTCGGCACGCGGTGCAATCAATATCTGACCGCGTCGAAGGGTTGGATCGAGGGCGATCTGGACCTGCGTCATTTTCCGGTCGGTGAGGTGAAACTGGCGGGCGTGAACTACTCAATCCGCGACTTCCAGACGTCGCCGCTGCCGTCGTGCATCATGCTGGCCGGTCCGGGGGCCAAGGGAGAGTTATCCGACTCGGTACGTGGCATTACGCCGACGGCCAGACGGTCGACGTGCCGGTGGTCTACGGTCGCGGAGTCGCCCATTGGATCACGGACCAGCCGCGCGGTCTGCCGGAGGCGACGGTCGGTTGGGCCGCGCCGCTGCCACAAGATCCGCGGCGTCAGGCCGTCGTCTATCAGATGCCCTGGACAAACCCTCGGCCGCAGCAGCAGATCAGTTCGATCGACGTCGTCTACGACGAGGGTCGCCGGCATGGAATTCCGGCCGTGTTGGCCGTGACGGCCGCCAGCGCTGAGCAATGAGTCACACCGGTTGTTTGTCACTGCCCAGCAAGGCCGATTGACTCCACTAGGCGAGAAGCTACGGGGCTGATCGGGGGAAGTATGCCTCGGCCACGCTTTGCGGTGCGTATGTCCCGGATCTCGGGTACTCGTCCGCGATTTCATTCAAGGCATGGAAAACGTAACCGGCCAGCACTAGCCGCCATGGTCCGTCACCGCCTATCCCCAAGTCATCGCGCGTTAGTCCGCCCATCAGCCTCTCCAGGGCTCTTTCCCTTTTCAGATCTGGATAGGCCTTCACAAGCATGTCGAAGTTCACGTCTGGAAGGTCGCGTTCCTCGGTGTTCACCAAATCAATACCGATGGACCTATAGCACTCCAACACGAAGCCCGTGCAACTGAATCGGCGGTATAGCAGACGACCCGTCTCCGGCGCGGTATGCCAGTCCCAGTGCGGCCTCACTACGTAGCGCCTGAACGGGTTGTCTGGAGGTGGGTCTTTAAGCACGTCTTCCAGCCAATCATGAATGCCCTCTACGTCGTCGAGATCAAGTAAGATGCTCCCAACGAGATGCACGGACTTGAGTGTCGCGCGCCCTTCGAGCGGTGGCCCCATGTGCCATACGGTGGCCGGTTGCCCCGACTCCAACTCCGACTCGTCGGCCAGAATCGCGATATGGCGCACAAACTGGGCGTCTGCCGGGTTGGAGTACATGCCGACGATGCTATAAGCTGTCGCCGTTTCGCTCTGCGCCGTTTGAGCGGTGGGAAGCTTATGAGCTGGCAACGCATCTTCCCCCTGGACCATTGGGCGGCGCACGACCGGGTCAGCCCGCTTCGTTCGTTTGAACCGTCTTCAGAGCTCTCTCGACGACTTCGAACGCGGGGCTACGCTCGGATCCTGGATCTTGGTCTTTCCAGCTATCGAGCAACTCTTGCAGTTGACGCCGAACCTGAAAAGATAGCCAGCGCCTGCCCAGTGCATTGACGCGTGCCGCACCGTCTTGCAGCTTGGGGCTTCCCAGGGCAGCTAGCGCCAAAACGGCGTTTCGGGCAATTGAAGAATTCTCGCCGCCGGCAAAAACGTCCGGATCGAGAAACTTCTCGGCATATTCCCCCACGCGCCGCACCAGGGGTTCAAACGCCGCCGTGTCGGAAGGCGGGCCGGCGTGAAACACGCGCGCGACGCATTGCAACGCGACCATGCGAGTGTCAACAACCCCTTTGCGGTCGAGAAACTCCACCAGGTCGTTCGCCTCTTCCGAAGGCATCAGCGAGCTGAACCGGCGCATTGCCGACCACACAACATGTTCTGTCCCCGCTTGGGAAACCTCTCGAAGCTCAATCGCCAGTTCCCGCAGCCGCGAGCGGACGCGAGATTGTTGTTCTGGGGCCTTAAAGTGTACGTTCTCCGCCGCGTAGACGATTGCATCCCGCCACTCGTTGCGCACATTCTCGCGATAAAGCTCGTCGACGATTAAGTCTGCAGCACGGGAGTTGTCTGCCAAGAGACACTCCTGAAGTGCGCGTACGCGATCGCTTGGCAGGATCTCGTCGTTGCGTGCCTGCGACCAGCAATCCTCAGGCGTTGCGGGAGGAGCCAACTGCTCTGGTTGCTCGCGACAACTTCTCTCATAACGATGACTTTGACCGAGAGATCCCGATTGTGCATCGTCCGCACGTGTCGCGTTGGAGAACCTCTCAGTTCCGCCTCCCGTGAGAACCTCCACTATGTATTTCCCCGGGTTCTCTTCGTCAGGAAAGTAGGCGCCTCCGCGAGTTTGCGTGAACGAGTGGCCCTCCTCCAGGAGGTGAATGAGTAGGCCGTGGAGCTGATCGGAAAGCTCCTCAGACTTGCGTTGTCCCGATCCCGATGCCGCTAATTCATGGCTCATAGGTCATTGGTCCTTCTTCGTGATACCAATGGACGGGATCGCCAGATCTTTTTCTGAGAGTAACTTTTCGAGTCGTGATAGTTTCTTTTCAGCGGCTGTTGCCTTCTTCAGGAGTTCCGACACTTGACTGCGTGAGAGAATTGCCTCCATGGCGACCGGCAATCCATCAATTCCCTCGCACACTACTTTAAGGGTAGTGAATGGTATCACCCCTTGCACGCATTCACGCTCCTCGTCGAAAACAGGCCTCAAATCGCAAATGATCTGAATGTCCTCAAGTTGCTGACCTGTGGCTTCCGACAGACGCTCAGCTTTCTCCTGCCGCGACAAGCCAGAGAACGGCTCAATGAGCAACGGCAAACGCTCTCGGAGTTCTTCAAACTGGTCCCGAGTCAGCAATTCCTTCCGCTGATTCTCTTCTTCATCCAGCCACTTCTCTATCCACGACGTCAAATGACTCACATTCTGCCCAGTTGCGCGCAACCTGCCGTCGACGGCCGTGATAAAATGGGCCAACCTCCCGCAGAAGCCTTCATCCTCGACGTAGGTGTGCAGGATTTCCAAGAGCCTTTCGCGGTCCAGAAAACCGGAAAACGCTATTAGATCCTCTCGGATGGGGTTGATCTGGTTGATATCCAGATCGAGGAGAATCTTCGCGTCTTGTATCAGCCCATCAGAAATGCCGACATCAACACCGAACGGCACAGGACCCCGCACGTAGAGGATCGTGTCACGCATTTGTCACCACCAACGGCAGTCTTGAAGGATTCTGGGATTTCAACTCAACACTCTGCCCAAACCGCTTGCACGGGCCTGGACAAATCCCTACGCCCAAAGCGAATCATAGGTGACTTCGCGAAAACGAGTGTGGTTTCAGTAGCGTACCACCGCCTAACGCAAGAGTGATGGCCTTCTCGCAGCAACAACCGGGTACCCTCGCCGTCAAACGTGGGAAGCCTAGCATATAACTCTATGCTCCACAATAGCTTATGTCAATTGCCTTTGGACGGGGAAGCAACAACCAGCCACTAAAAAGGTGGCCGTAGCGGCTGAGGCCACCCCCAATAATAGCCAATGTGGAGGCGGCTTGCCAGTGGGACATGGACGGAAAACCACATATTTGGGCAGGACGGGGGATAATGAATAGGCTTGCGCGGGTGGCAGCGACGATTTTCCGCAATAGCCGTTGCCCTTGGATTAGGCGGTTTCGGAAAATCGTGGGTGTTGCGCAGCAACAGGAGGATTGCCGCGGCCCTGTGTTGTTGAGACCATGGAGTGCATGGCCAAGCGACCGATTCACGACGATGAGCTGCGCGCCCAGTTTGTGACGTTTTCGTGCTACCGGCGTCGCCGCCTGCTGGATCACGCCCGGGCGAGGCAGGCCTGTGGTTGGCGTTGGAGTTGAAGCCCGATGCTACGGACAAGGCCAGTCGGTCTGAGTAGCGAATCTTTCCAGGAGATCGACGCCAGTTCTAACCATCAGAGGGACATTCCCGCTCGTTGGGGCTGTTGCATCTTGCTTTCTACCCTTTTGGCAAGGCAAGCGGCCTGAATCACGCGCAGCTTGTGCGTGCCGCGGGCGACCCGCTCGTGCTCATCGTGGGCCTCGAACTGGAACGAGATCAACGGCCCGTCGGTGTAGATCACCCGTGCGCGGCAGACGACCTGTTCTCCGAGAGGCGTCGCCGCCACGTGCTTGACGTTGATGACGACACCGACGGTGCTCTCGCCCGGCTCGAGCATGTAAGGCTCCTTTCGACAAGCGGGTTCACGTAATGATCGTCACTTCTACACCACCAAACGGCGGGGCATCGACCCTGATGCGGCAGTCCTCGCCGATGGGAATCAAGCTCGGGATCGACCCGGTCAAAATGATCTGGCCGGCGCTGAGCCTGTCGCCACGATCCCGCACAATCTCCATCAGCCATTTCAGCGATGAGTTGATCGTCTGGATCAGCGTGGGGCCCTCGCACTCATCGAGCAGCCGATCACCGGCGAAGATCGCCAGCGACGGTTCGCCACGGGCATCTTTGCGGCTGGCGCCGCACCCCGCGACAAACCCGGCGTGGATCGCGTTGTGAGCGATCAGTTCCCCCGGCGACGGCTGTTCACCTCGCATCACGTGATTGTGCAACTCGATCACGGGAACCACACGCGCCACACACGCGGGAACCTCGACTCCGGAAAAATCATTCTCGGTCGGCTCGCGCGACAACTCTACCGCTAACTCGCCCTCGATCGCAAGGTTCGCGTACTGCGTACGCGACAGCACAGCGCCCGACGGGTGTCGCTCCGAGTCGTACAGCCTGCCGGTGACACAATGATCGATCCCGAGTTGTGCCCGGATTTTCGACGAAGTACAACCGACCTTGTACCCGACAATCCGCTCCCCTCGGCGGTGGCGCAACTGGGCCACGGCGGCTTGAAGCTCATACCCCTGGGCGATGTTCAGCACGACCCCCTCGGCGAACACCGAGCCGGGGTTGTGCGCGTCGTAATCGGCGAGCTGACGCCGCGCCCATTGCCCGATCCGTGATGTGACGGAGTTTTCGGCTTGAGTCATCGGCTCGTCCCCTTTGTTTCGGGTCAGATGTTCTTCAGTTTTTCTGCGGCAGCATCGACCGCGGCTGCGACCCCGCTATCGTCCTCCCACCTGGTGAACATCTCCTTTGTGATCGTCAATTCCTTTGCCGCATCGCCGAGCATCATGTACATCCCGCCAATCTCGCACTCCTTGTGACGACCACACTTGAAACAGGGCGGAACCTTCGACACGAATCTGACCGTGTCGAGCACCTTGACCTCGAACGCACCCAACACCTTGTGGAGCTGCTCGACCGCGGAGTCGAGCATCAGCGCACCGCCGACCACGAGCACAAAGGGCTTGCCCGCGATCGGTATGGCCACATGACGATAACCGAAAAACCGCTCGATGAAGGCCCATACCGTTGCGGTTATCGTGTCGAAGTAGACGGGCGTGCCGATCACCACGGCGTCGGCCTGCTTGATCTTCTGATAGTACGGCTGCGCATCGTCCTGGAGCCTGCAGACCTGCGGCTTGGCGCACAATTCAACGCACCCTTTGCATCCGGAGTAGCTTAAATCGGCCAGTTTGACGAATTCGACCTCGTGACCGCTCTTCTCGATAATAGCCTTGACCATACGGTCGATGTTTCCCTCCCGTCCCACGCTGCCGGCACTGAATCCGATTACTTTCATGGAGCAGTCCTCTCTTGCTAGTTTGAACTCGAATCATAGTAAGCCGCGTCCAGCCGGACAGACACACAAGCATCGCCCGCAGTAGGGCACAAGCCCCGATAGACTCTTGAGTCTCGCTTGCCACGGGTCCGTCTGGGCTTTGTAGCGGAGGAGGTCCTCGGCGGTCGGCTCTTCGTCAGGCATCGCGATATCCGTGTAGCCGCCCGTGGACTTCAGCATCCCGCTACAACCCCAGCGGCACCGCCACCCCGCGATCTTGGCGTATTCGACGGGCTTGCCCCGCATCGTAATCGTCGTCTTTGCACGAAGCGTGCCGGGGATGGCTGTCGTCGGGCAGGCACGGGCGCACCGGAAACCGCACTGCACGGGATCACAAAGCCGGCCTTCGCACATCGGCTCGCCGTTGAGCGGCGCGTTGCTGATGATCGTGGTCAGTTTCTGTCGTGTGCCGAACTTCGGCGTGATCAGGAGGTTGTGCCAGCCGATGTGCCCCAGGCCGCAGGCCACCGCTACGTGCCTGTGCGAAATGTCGCCCGGCCCCCCGGGATACTCCGCGGATGGTTTCAGCAGATGCGGCATATTGGCCGGGAAGGGGTAGGCCCGATATCCGTGCGCTTCAAGGAACCTCGCCCCCTGAAACGCGACCCTGTCGAGTTGCGGATTGACAACCGTAAGTGTGAACATTTGATACGAGTGGTAAGACGCCGGCGGGGCCCGGTCGCGGACACTCCGCTCGATCAGATCGCAGCTCGCTTCGTTGATGTGCAGGCCAATGGCGATCATGGACTGCGCATCCGGCAGGTAGCGCCGGGGCTGCATGATCTGGGGGGCTCCCTCCATGTGCGGGACCGAACCGAACCCCACCAGGTCCGCCCCTTGGGCCAGCAGATAGGCTCTGAATTCGTCGCTCAGCCGGCCGTCGGCTTTGGGATCGCTCTTGGCGCGGGTCGCCGCATCGCGAATCGTCATCTTGCTTCCTCCCTTTGGCGTCGCTGGGAGACCTTTGGCAGGCCCGAATCGATTGGCCCGAATCGATTTCTCGCCCTGCACGGTGTCGCGCGCCATTAACGTTCCACGGACTGCTTCAAATGCTCTTTTAGCATGCGGAACTGCCCGGGCACAAGGTCTGATTCTCCGTGTGTTCGTGAGAGCATGATCGCGCCCTCGATAACCGTCACGATCTAGCGAGGCAACTGCCGGGTATCCCGACAACTCATCAGACCGGCCGAGGTTCCTGGGATAAGTCAGAAAACCACCGTTAAGTCGGGCGCGTCACGCGCGGCGGCGTGATTGCGAAGGAACTTGCTGTCTTCAACAAAGTGCGTCGCTTCATTTTGTCTCGTTTGCCGGATTAAGCGATCTCTGCAACGTTACCGGGCGCTGACCGTGGGGATGGATGATCACGCTAGTCTTGTACGATACGCCCGGTTTGAAAAGGTTGCCGCACGTCAACTCGACGAGGGTCTTTTCGAAGGGGGCCAGGGCCGGAACCTTGCCGGAGGCGAGCTGCACTTCCCGACCATCCGTGTGGTACACTATTTCCAGCGGCGCAGGTTGGGACGCCACCTGAGCGAAGTTGCGGACCTCCACGGCGATCGTGAAACCGTCTTGGTTCTTGGCGATGCTTGGAGGAGACGCCGAAAGCGCCGGTTCGAGATAGTTCAGCCACGGCAGCCGGGCGTAGCCGAAGAGCAGTTTTCTGCTGCTGGTTTTGCCGAGAAGCTTGGCGGTGAAGTTGTCTTCGGTGATTCCATTTCCGGTTGCGTCGAAGGTGACAATCAAGTCATCCCCCGCTCGCTCCGTTTTGATTGCCTTGCAGCCCCTGCCGAAATCAACCTCTTCCGGAGCGCCAAACCGCAGCGAGTCGAGATCCATCTCCGTGTGGGGATTGAAATTCTCCTCGGCCGCTATTTTGACCCGGATGGTTTTCGTGTCGGCGGCCGTTCGCTGCTTGTCGAGGATGGTCAGCAGCCGGCCGACGGTCAGGGGGATACAAATATGTTTCGAGCTGTGGTCGTCATTGCCCTTGTCCTGGTTCTTCACCACGTCGATGACGGCGAAATGCATCTGCGTTGCCCGCCCGTATTCGTCCTGTAGCACCTTGGGGCGCTCGTACTTGTACCAGTCAACCTTGGTTGAATCCTCATACACGGCGATGCCGGGCCGATAGGCGGTGCCCGGCTCGACCTTCCAGTGGATTGCATCCTTGGAGCGCAGATAGTAGGCGATACGTCCGCGCCAGTCATTGACAATCAGGTGATACTGGATGCTTGTGCGCCAGACCACGGGATCTTCGAAAGCGCCTGGAACCGGGGGATAAACTCGCTGGTCCGTAACCTGGTGGTAGGGAGAGATTCCGGTCTTGCTGAACCAAACACCGCCCCCGCGGCAGACCATCAGGAAAGAGCCGTCCTCGCGCCGGGCAAAGGTGAGGTTGGAAAGCCCTTGGACAATACGCCTGCCCCGCGGATTGAATTCGAACTTCCCGTAGTCCCAAGGGCCGTCCACGCCGTTGGCGATATAGTAACCCCCGATAACATAAATCACATATCTTCCATCCGTAAGCTGGAACACCTCCGGGTTATGTCCCTTACCCACCGTATCCTTTACTCGATACGGTCCCATCGGTTTGTCGGCAACCGCATGAGCGACCAGTGATCTCCTCCACTCGTGGTGCCCGCGAGGAGAGTCTTCGCGCCACCGGGCGACATAGAGGTGGTACTTGCCGTCACTGGCCAATTTGGCGTTGCCTCCCCAGTACGACCACTGGCGGTCCTCAATGCCATTGTCGAGATCACGGGGCTTGACGTTGTCAGCCCCCCAAGTGTCACTGGTCAGCTTGCCCTGAAGGGGCATCGGCAGCAGTCGGTCCATGAACTGTCCGCCATAGACCGGCCCCTTGCCCTCGAGCGTCAGTGTCGCAAGCGGCGCTCGCCCAGGAGGCGCCGGCCGGATGGCTCCTGCTGCTGCACAGGCAACCAAGATGGCTGCAACTGCCAACGCCATTCTTCTCAGCTCGCGGTTGTGCATGGTCTTGCCCTGCTAATTCAGAACTTCTGCTTCCATTGTGGCCACTGCTTTAGGACCTCCCGGCCCGAGTAGCCGTACCAGGAGTATCCGTTGCGTCGTTCGTGCTCGATTTGGGTGACGTCGTACTTGATCACGCCGTCTCGGCCGCTGAAGATGGGCCGGTTGGTGCCGATCTCGTAGAAACGGGCCCAAAGCGGCGGGGCGTCGGCGTCGGGCACGATGATCTTGTCCCCTGCCCGTCGAGTTTGCCGGATACCGCAGAGTTGCACCTGCTGGTACCACCGGCAAGCCCCGTTCACCGCGCGCACCACCTCGGGCTTGGGATTCTCCAGACTCATCAGCAGCAGAACCACGCCCGCACTCTCTCCCCCGCTGAGGGAAACGTGCTCGTAGCTCCGAGCCTTGCGAGGCTCGAAGGTGATCTCGTCGTGCTGAGCGCACCAGGCGGTCGGCCGGCCGTCAACGAGGATCTGGCATTTGAGGATGCACTCGACCCCGGCGTCGAACGCGCGGCTTGCCCGCGCGCGTCGCGTGGGGTCGACGAAGTCAAAATCCTCCGACTCGGCAACGTCGCGCAGCAACTGCATCAGGCCGATCATGGTGCCGTCGTTAAACGTGATGTGCCGGGAGTAGCCGCCTCTGAGGGGATACGACTGAGGCCAACCGCCGTGGGGATACTGGGCCTGGAGGATGTGGTCCAGCCCCTTGAGAAAGGCGTCGCGTGGGCGCGGGTCGCCAGACGCCCGGTAGGCCCGCCCCAGGAAGCGCAGCTCCCCGCGGCCGGCACCGTTGTCGAACGTCGCTGGCAGGTCGGCCGGATTGCCCCGATACGGTTTCTCCCCGGTATCGAGGTTCTTCGGCCAACCTCCATCGACGGATTGATGGGAAACGACGTTCTGAACGACGCGTTTCCCGTCGGCACTCCGAAACCAGTCGGCCTGCTTACCGAGATACGCACTAGACGGGAAGCCGCCCGCGACGACCGTGGAACTGAACACGCCAACCCAGACCATCGCCAACGAAGCATCCCTGAGCCGGATTCGCATCGCGATACCTCCTAAGAAAAACGCCGGCCTCCCGTGGCCCCTCCCTGTGAGGACTAACAGGAATCTTAATTCCCCGCCGCCTGTGCTGCAACTGTCCGCCCGACCTTTTTGCGACTTTTCCCAGCTCTTTCATTGATCGTTCAATATCTTGACAAGAGGAAGCCGGTCAGGTAGGTTCAGTGGCTGGATGGGGACCTGCACGCTTTCCGCTATTATCATCCTCCCGGTAAGGAAGTGAACGTCATGGTGTATGAAACGAGTTCAACAGCGGCGAGCCTGCGAAGGGGACTTTGCCTGGCAGCCCTGATGGCGGGTATCGTCGGATTCGCAACGCCCGGCTTCGCATCTGCCTGGCCCGGCGATGAAATGACCCCCCTTTATCGGCAGGCGGCCGCGCATATTCTCAATCGGATCGACGGCCCTAAGAAAGGTTACTGCCTGGTCTTCGGGGCCGGCGAAGGCCGCTTGGCCCACGAGATCGCCACCCAGAGCGACTACACGGTGCTCGGCGCTACGCAGCAGATCTCCGAGGTTCGCGCCGGGCGAACGATCCTGCACAAGGCCGATCTCTACGGCAACCGAATCACCCTGCATCAACAGTCGCTCGATGCGCTTGACTACCGCGATTACGCGGCCGTGCTCGTGGTTTGCGACTCGATGATTACCGAGGGAACTTGCCCGGGCTCGGCGGCCGAGATGTTCCGCATGGTGCGCCCCGACGGTGGACTGGCGATTCTCGGGCAGCCGCCCGGGTGTCCGAACAAGCTGGGCCGGATCGACTTGGAGCAATGGCTCGACGCGGCCGGTCTGACGTACACGATCACCGAGACCCCGACCGAGGGTCTTTGGGCAACCATCAGGCGCGGCCCGTTACCCGGAGCGGGCCAGTGGACGCACGTTCGGGCCGACGTCGCCAACACGGCGTGCAGCAAGGACCGGCGGACCTCCGACGACCGCCGCGTGCTTTGGTTCGGTGAGCCCGGGCCGCAAATCATGATCGACCGCCATTGGCGTGGCACTTCGCCGCTCTATAAAGATGGCCGACTGATCGTCCCGGCCAAGGACCGTATCGTATGCTCCGACGCGTACAACGGCGCGCGGCTCTGGGACCTTCCGATCCCGGACGCCTCTCGTGTTGCCATGATGAGAGACGCCGGTTGGCTCGTTCTGACCGGCGACCACCTTTATGCCGCGGTGGAAGATCGTTGCCTGAAGATCGACGCACGCGGCGGCAAGGTCGTCGACACGTTCGACGCACCGGACAACGCGGGCGACGATACGGATTGGGGCTACCTGGGCGTGGACGGAGATCGGCTCTTCGGCAGCCTGCAAATCTCCAAAGCGTCCTACCTGGCCGCAACCACCGGGCGGGGCGCGGTCGGCAACCAACTCGGCCGCGGCGACGATCGACGGATCATCACCAGCAAGGCCCTCTTCTGCCGCGATCGGCACACGGGCAAGTTGCTCTGGACCTACACACCGCAGGCCACGGTCATCGCCAACGTCACGATCTGCGTGGGCGGCGGAGGCGTCTACTTCCTCGAAAGCGTCCAACCCACGGCGGTGGCCGACACCTCGGGGCGCGTGTTGCTTAAAGACTTCGCCGAGGGATCGAGTGAGTTTCTGGTCAAGCTCGACGCGAACACCGGCCGCATAGTATGGAGACACCAACGGCAGGTGCCGGCCCGGCACGTGCTGAACCTGTGCTATGCCAACGGCATCGTCTTGGCTTCCTCTTGCGACACGGCCTCGGGCGACTTCTGCTACCACCTGCGTGCCTGCCGCGCCGAAGACGGGGCGGCCGTTTGGCAGCGGGACCTGCCCAGCGGTTTCGGGACGGGCGACAAGGGCCACGGAAAGCAAGACAAACACCCGATGATTATCGCGGGCGCCGTCTACCTCAAGCAGGGAAGCTTCGATCTGGCGACCGGCAAGCCGCTCGGCTTCTCGTTCAAGACCACCAACTGCGCCGAATGTTGCGCTTCGGCCAACCATGTTTTCGGACGCATGGGCGGCGTGGCGTCGACCTGGAGCCTTCAGGGGGGCGGCCGTTCTCGGCCACTGAGCCCGAACATGAGGCCCGGCTGCTATACGACCATCATCCCGGCCGGTGGAATTATCATGATGCCGCCGTTCAGCGCCGGGTGTACGTGTTCCCATTCGGTACAAACGACGATCGTCTGGCTACCCAAGCGAGTGTCGAACAACTCCAGCCCCGCTGGCCATTCTTCTGAATGACCCCATTGGAAGGTGCATCCACGATGACAATCACGACGACGATCACGACGACATTGAAGCTGGCGGTGGGCGTTCTCCCGCTCTTCGCTCTGTGTGCTGGGGTTTCCGCCGAGGATTGGCCGACGTACCGCAAGGACATCCATCGCGGCGGCGTCACCTCGGAGAATCTGGCCTTGCCGTTGGCCTTGGATTGGACCTGCACAACGACCCGGGCTCCCGTGGCCGCCTGGACGGAATCGCCCGCGGCGCACGACTACCTTCACAACCACTACGACTTGAAGCCTCGTCAGAACTTCGACGGCTGCTTTCACGTGGCCGTGGTGGGGCAACGGGTCTATTTCGGGTCTTCGGTCAGTGGGGCCGTTACTTGCCTGGATGCGAAAAGCGGCGGCGAAGTATGGACCTTCTTCACCGACGGCCCGGTCCGACTGGCCCCGACCGCGGCCGATGGCAACGTCTATTTCGGCAGTGACGACGGATTCGTCTACTGCCTCGATGCGGACGACGGGTCGGTGGTTTGGCAAGAGCGAGCGGGCCCCTCGGCAGACAAGATCTGGGGGAACGAGCGGATGATTTCCGTCTGGCCCGTTCGATCGTCGGTTCTGGTCGACGGCGGCGACGTGTACTGGACCGCGGGCCTGTTTGCCACCGAAGGCATGTTCCTCTGTAAACGAAATGCGGTCAACGGCTCCGGGGGGTGGACCGTCGCGCCCGTGCGCCCCCATCAGGGATACCTGGTCGCCACGGCCGGGCAGTTGATTGCTCCCTCGGGCAAGACGAGCCCCGTGGTCTATCGCCGCGATACCGGGGCAAGGGTGGGTGACCTGCGAAAGAACCGCCGCGGTGGGTCGTGGGTCCTGGTCGCTGCGGACGAATCCGGCGTCTTCTCCGGCCCCAACCTGGACAACGCTACCCACCAATTCGACCCCGCTCGACGGACGGTCGTCGCCTCGACCCCCGGGGCCAACGATCTGATCGTCGAGCGGACCGTCGTCTACTACAACACGGATTCCAAGATCGCCGCCATTGCCCGAGCCGACCAGTCCGAGGTCTGGAGTTCCGATCTGGTCTGTCCTTTTGCCCTGATCAAAGCCGACCATCACCTCTTCGCCGGCGGCGACGGTGAGGTTCAGGCCCTGGACGCCGCCACCGGCAAGTCGGTATGGAACGCCCCGGTCGACGGAAGGGCTCTGGGGTTGGCCGTCGCCAACGGGGCCCTTTACGTCAGCACCGATCGGGGCAGCATTCACTGTTTCCGGGCAACTCGATGATCGACGTCGCTGGAGCATTCGGATTTGCAACCGTCAGCCTGGCCATCGCTCTGGCGCCCGGTCCCAGTTGGGTGTACGTTATCTCGTCGACGGCCCGTCAGGGTCCAGTGGCCGGCCTGGCGGCTGTTGCCGGCAACGCCACGGGGATCATTTGCCACGTGACGGCGGCGGCCCTGGGCCTGTCTGCGATCCTCCATTATTCGGCAACGCTCTACACGGCCATCAGGTGGGTGGGTTCCGTCTACCTGATGTTCCTTGCCGTCCGAATCATCACCGAGCGTTGGGCCTCTGCGCTGCCGCGGCGAGGTTCTGACAAGAGAACCCTACGCCGAGTCTATCGCGACGGTGTGCTGGTGAACGTGCTGAACCCGAAAGTATCTCTTCTGATGCTCGCACTGCTCCCTCAATTCGTCGATCCCGGGCTCGGCCACACCACGCTACAGATCGTGGCTCTGGGCGGACTTCACGTGGTCATCGCAAGTTCCGTGCTCACGCTAATTGTAGCTGCACTTACCCAAGCGGCCGCCGTGTTGACACGCAGTCCCGCCGTTGAGGCCACGCTCCGGTGGACAACCGGTACGTTGTTATTCGGGTTTGGCGCACGCATGGCGTTGGCTGAGACGCCATGACCGCCAAGCCGTCCGTTGAGCTGTTTGTGCATCAGCAACACCCGATAATTATCACTAAGGAGACTGCAAACCATGCATGGCCGAATCCGTTTTGCGTTGATCACTTTTTCGTATGCGTGTTTCTTGCTGGCCTCGATGCGTGCAGCCGCCCAGGATATCGGCGGCGACGCGGCGCGTGAGACAAAAGGCACTTCGGCCCGCGGCCCGAAGCAATCCGGCCGACCGGAGGCGGGTGGCAAGGACGGGGGAAGCAAAGGGGGCGGGGGAGAAAAGGCGTCGGAATCTGTAACCGCCCCGGGCGGACCTCTAAAGCTGACCTATGAGCAAATCACCTTCGGAGACAAACACCATTTTTTCGGATACATCGGCCAGAGCCTGACGATTCCCTGGAATGCCAGCCAAAGATATATTGTGGCCCTAGAGAGCGATTTTCACGATCATATGCCGCGGCCTAAGGATGCCGCGCGAGTCATAATTATCGACACGGAGAATGATTGCAAAATAGAATATCTGGATGAAACGCGCGGCTGGAATATTCAGCAGGGCACCATGCTCTATTGGAACCCCGAAGCCCCCGAGACACAATTCATCTTCAACGACCGCGATTCAGACGGCAAAGTGTTTGCGGTTCTTTATGATACTGAAGAACGCAAAAGAATTAGGGAGTTCAAGTTTGCGGACACACCGATCGGCAATGGCGGTGTGGCTCCGGGCGGCGGGTACTTTCTCGGCATTAATTACGCGCGGATGGCAAGGCTGCGTTCGGTAACCGGCTATCCCGAAGCTCATGACTGGACGGTTGGTGAATTGGCCCCCAAAGATGATGGAATATTCTTGGTTAACATCAATACCGGCAAAAAAGAACTACTGGTGTCTTTTTTTCAACTGGCCGAATACCTAGGCAACGATGACGCGGCCTTTTACATCAACCATACCCTCTGGAACCGTGAAAGCGAGCGTATTTACTTCTATGCCCGGGGAAGGATTGGAGATTCCGCGATGAAGATAAACAAGCCCTTTTCCATGTTAAGAGACGGAAGCCAACTGACCAATCACGACTATATCGGCGGCCATCCCGAATGGGGCGTGGGAGACACAGTTATCGGGGCCCGGGGCGGCAGGCAGGTGCTTTACGATGTGGTGCAACGCAAGGCGGTGGGGGAAATAGGAAACGCCGAGATTTGGAAAAAAGCGGGCGGTGACATTTCCCTTTCACCCAACGCAAAAATGTTCGTCAACGGTTCCGCTGGAAACAAATACATTGTCTACCGCATCCGCGATGGCGAGTACGTGGAGTCCAAGAAGTTCAGCCGAGGAGACTTCTCGAGCGGAGATTTGAGGATTGACCCTGCTCCGCGCTGGAACCGGAAAAGCAACGCCATTCTGGTTTCCCAATGGGTCGATGACGCGAGACAATTGTTTATTATTCACGTGGCGGGCGCCCCCGTCGATCCCTGACGTCGTACCGGTCTGGGGCCGACAGCGTGTGGTAGAGCGGCTCGGCACCGCGGTTCCACCGGCGTGGGTTGAAGACGTATACGTGCCCCGCGCCGACCACCTCGAACCGGTCCTGGCGGACGCTGATAAATCATTGCCGTTGGCCCCCTGTTATGGTAGAGTGAGGGTCACCGTGGGAATCGCAATCCCTCTGAGTAACACGCTTTAATAGAACGAAAACACTTTACCAGGAGGACTTCCCAATGAACCGTATCCTACCCTCACACCTGCTCTGCGTTGCCGCATCCGCCGTGTGCATTTTCGTCTGTACGCTCACCCCGCTCCAAGCGGAAGAGGCCTCCGGCCAACTCGTCGCCTCGGCAGAACCGGGCTGGCCCCAGTGGCGCGGCCCCAGGCGCGACGGCGTTTCGGACGAGAAAGGGCTGCTGCAGTCTTGGCCGGAAGGCGGCCCCAAGCTGCTCTGGAAGGCATCGCCGATCGGCAAAGGATACTCCAGCCCGGTGATCTCCGCGGGCACGATCTACATCACCGGAGACGAGAACGAGGAACTGCACATCTTCGCACTCGACCTGGACGGGAAACAGAAATGGCGGACCACCAATACCGCGGCCTGGACCGGGTCTTATCCGGGATCACGCTCCTGCGGCACCGTCTGCGAGGAGTTGTTCTACCACATCAATGCACACGCACGCATCGTGTGCCTGGATACCGAGACCGGCAAGGAAGTTTGGACCCTGGACGCGTTGAAAACGTTCGGCGCCGACAATATAACTTGGGGCATCTCCGAGTCGCCCCTGATCGACAGGGATCGGGTGATCGTCACTCCCTGCGGGACCAAGGCGCTGATGGTTGCCTTGGACAAGAGGACCGGGAAGGTGGTGTGGACGACCCCGCCGCTGGCCGACGAAGCGGCCGGATACCCTTCCCCGATCCTCGTCGAGATCGGCGGACACCGCGTGATCTTCAGCTCCACGTCCAAGCATTCCATCGCGGTGGATGCGGACACGGGCAGGATGCTCTGGAAGCACCGCCACCTCGTCCTCCGTCCCCCGATGGTCACGACGACCCCGATATTCGCTCGGGGCGCGCTGTTCGTCACCAATTCCAGCGTCAAGAGCAACAGTTTCTATCGTCTGAATCTCACCCCCGACAACAGCGCGGTCGAACAGCTCTGGGATGCCGGACTCGGTACGCCGCACTGCACGCCGATCTGCGTCGGGACCGACCTCTACTGCGGCTCGAAGGGGCAGGCCAAGGGATGGCGATGCATCGACACGGAGACGGGAAGTTTCAAATACGCCGCCGAGGACGTAGAGATCGGCGCCCAGGTATTCGCTGATGGGTGCCTCTACTGCGTCAGCGAGGACGGGAGCGTCCGGCTGCTGAAACCCGGTGACCGCCGCTTCGAGAGACTCGGCCACTTCGAGCTCGTCAAGCAGGAGAAGGACTTCTGGGCCAACCCCGTGATCTGCGACGCCAAACTCTACCTGCGCTACCACGACTCCCTGTACTGCTACGACATTAAGGCGAAGTAGGCGGCTCACCGATCAGAACTCTTTGGGGGCCGCCCCAAATCCGCCGAAAACTTGCATTTCCTGCCGTTTCCTGTCATAATAAGCGGTGGATTTCGATCCGTCGTAACTGGAACAGTCTCACGCGGCCGGCACCGCGGTGTATCGCCCCGAAAAGATGCGGAATCGTTGTGCCGGTCTGCCAAGACCATGACTCGAAGACCGACTATCGGAACTGACTATACGAGGAGGTCGTCGTGTTGCGCAAGCTTAATAGAAAATCTAGACGTCGATCGGCAACCGGTGACGCGAAGTGGGCACGCTCCAAGCGGCTGGTGATGGAGCAGCTCGAGATTCGCCGCGTGTTGCAGGCCGGGCCGCTGGTGATCAGCGAGTTCATGGCCGACAACGACGGCACCTTGGCCGACGGCGACGGCGACTTCTCCGATTGGATCGAGATCCACAACCTCAGTGCCTCGACGCTCAGCCTCAACGGGTTCTACCTGACCGACGATGCGGCTGATCCGACCAAGTGGCAGTTTCCGGCCACGACGATCGGTGCCGGTGAATACCTGATCGTGTTCGCCTCCGGCAAGACGGCCGACCTGCCGCCCGGCGAGTTGCACGCCAACTTCCAACTCGACGCCGACGGCGAATACCTGGCGCTGGTCGAGGCCGACGGTTCGACGGTCGCACACGCCTTCGCACCGCAGTTTCCCGAGCAACTCGAAGACGTCTCCTTCGGTCTGACCGATGCGACGACCACTTGGGACACGCTGATCACGTCCGGGGCCGACGTCAGCTACCACCTGCCCACCGCGGGCGACGACCCCCGCGAGTGGACAACGCCCGACTTCGACGACTCCTCCTGGACCGACACGATCACCTTGGCCCCGGCCGCCGTGGTGGTCACCGAGATCGACACCGGGGGGACCGACTGGTTCGAGATTCAGAACGTGTCCGACCAGGCCGTCAACACGTCGGGGTGGTTCGTCGCGGTCAACGACGCCTCCTCCAGCGACATCAGCGACGTACACGGCACGGTCTGGAGTCTGCCGGCGTCGGTCGCCGCCGGCGAGGTGCTCTATCGGACCGACGACCCGGGCGACAACTACTTCGGCACCCCCATCTCCTGGTCGACCGGCTCGGGCTGGGTGCTGATCGTCGACGACGCCGGCCGGGTGGCCGACTTCCTCGTCTGGGGATACAGCGAGGCCGAGATCGATACGTTGAGCGTCGACGTCGGCGGCTTCGTCGGCGTGACCGCCGGCGGCGCGTGGCGGGGGGCGGCGGTGGCAAGCGACACCACGCAGACGGAGCTGATCGACATCCAGGCCCGATGGTCGTACGAGCAGTCGAATACCGACCTCGGCGCCGGCTGGCGGGCGCCGGGCTACAACGATTCGGCGTGGCCCGACGGGCGGGCGCTGTTGTACGTGGAGGGATCCGCCTTGCCGGCGCCGAAGAACACGCCGCTTACGCTGGGGGCGTCGACCTACTACTTCCGCACCCACTTCAACCTCGACGCCGACCCGGCCAGCGTCACGCAGTTGGAGATCAACACGGTCCTCGACGACGGTGCGGTGTTCTACCTCAACGGCCAGGAGGTGCGGCGGTTGGGTATGGGCAGCGGCGCGTTCAACCACTTCACCTACGCCAACCGCACGGTCGGCAACGCCGGCTTCGAGGGGCCCTTTGCGATCCCCACCGGCGCGCTACTCGCCGGCGACAACGTGTTTGCCGTCGAGGTCCACCAGACCAACTCCGGCAGCAGCGACATCGTGATGGGCTTGGATCTGACGGCCACCGTGCTCGAGCCGTCGCTGGAGCGGACCGGCAACGTCGACGTCAACGGCTCGGACGACTTCGTCGCGGCCGCCGCCACGACCAAGGGGACGCAGAACCCGGCAATGACCGTACCGTTCGTGTCCGGTTCGCTGCCGGCGTTGACCGGCGTGGGGTTCAGCGACGACGCCGGCTTCGAGTCGATCCGTACCGACGTGGCCGCGGCCATGCAGGGCGTCAGTGCGTCGCTCTGGTCGCGGGTCGAGTTCATCGCGGGCGACACGTCGCAGTTCGACGAATTGACGCTGCGGATGAAGTACGACGACGGCTACGCGGCGTATCTCAACGGCGTGGAGGTCGCGCGGCGAAACGCACCCGATCCGCTGCGGTATAACTCGGCCGCCACGGAAGCCCACCCGGACACCCAGGCGATGGTCTTCGAGGACGTGGACATCAGCGACTTCCTGCACACGCTGCGTCCACTGGACACGAACGTGCTGGCGATCCACGGCCTGAACGTCGACGCGGCCGACGGCGACTTCCTGATCCTGCCCGAGTTGATCGCCACCAGCCTGTTGGACGACCCGCAATACATGACCAGGCCCACGCCGGGGGCGGCCAACGTGGCCGGTTCCTTGGGCTGGGTCGAGGACACTCGGTTCAGCGTCGATCGGGGGTTCTACGACGCCCCGTTCGATTTGGAGATTACCACCGACACCCTTGCCGCCGAGATCCGCTACACGACCGACGGCAGCGAGCCGACGGCCACCCAGGGAACGGTCTACAGCGGCCCGATCACGATCGACCGGACCACCACACTACGGGCGGCGGCCTTCAAGTCGGCGTACATCCCCACCAACATCGACACGCAGACCTATATCTTCATCGCCGACGTGGTCCAACAATCGCCGGGCGGTGCGGCACCGGGGCCTGGTTGGCCTACCGGGTCGGTCAACGGTCAGTCGATCGTCTACGGCATGGACCCCGACATTGTCAACCACGCGACCTGGGGGCCGCAGATGGCCGACGCCTTGACGGCGATACCTTCGATGTCGATCGTCACCGATCTGGACAACCTGTTCGATTCCTCGACGGGGATCTTCGTCAACCCCCGCGGCGACGGCCGCGGTTGGGAGCGGCCCACTTCGCTGGAGTTGATCTATCCACCCGACGCCTCGGGTCCCGGCTTCCCCGACGGGGCCGACGAGGGATTCCAGATCGACGCCGGTCTGCGGATCCGCGGCGGGTACAGCCGCAGCGGCAACAACCCCAAGCACGCCTTCCGGTTATTCTTCCGCCGAGAATACGGGGCCGGAAAACTCAACTACCCGTTGTTCGGCAGCGAAGGCGTCGACAAGTTCGACAAGTTCGATCTGAGGACCTCGCAAAACTACTCCTGGGCATTCGGCGGACCGAACAACAACACCATGGTCCGCGAGGTCTTCTCCCGCGACTTGCAGGGAGAGATGGGACAGCCCTATACCCGCAGCCGGTACTACCATCTCTACCTCAACGGCCAGTACTGGGGTATCTTCATGACCCAGGAGCGTACCGAGGCCCGGTTCGCGGCTTCGTACATGGGCGGCGATCCCGAGGACTACGACGCCATCAAGCAGAACGACAGCCGGGAGATCTTCGCCACCGACGGCAATCTGGCCGCCTACCGCCGCCTGTGGCAGAAGACGATCAACGGGTTCAGTGACGATGTGGCCTACTATCGTGCCCAGGGCCTCAACCCCGATGGCACACCCAATCCGGCGTATGAAAAGCTGCTCGACGTCGACAACCTGATCGACTACATGGTGATCACCTACTACACGGGCGATCGCGACGGGCCGGGATCCCGCTACACCACGCCGAGACCCAACAACTATGCGGCGATCTACAATCGGGCCAACCCCGACGGGTGGAAGTTCTTCGAGCACGATTCGGAACACTCGCTGGGTACCGGCGAGAACAACATGGTCGAGCCGCTGCTAAGCGGCGACTCCCGGCGGGCCGAGTTCCGATACTTCAACGCCCATTGGCTGCACGAACAACTCTCCGCCAACGACAACTACGCCCGACGCTTCGCCGATCGGCTCTTTCAGCACTTCTCCGGCGACGGCGTGCTCACCGACGAAAATGCACTGGCGAAGATCGACGCCCGGGCCGCACAAATCGACACCGCCATCATCGCCGAGTCGGCTCGCTGGGGCGATACCAAGACCAATCCGCCCCGCAACCGCAACCACTGGCTGACCGACGTGGGCGAGGTGCGAAGTTGGATCACGGGCCGGACCGGCACGGTGATCGGCCAGGTCCGCAACGTGGGCTGGTATCCCAACGTTGACGGACCCGACTTCAATCAGCCCGGCGGAATCGTCCCACCCGATTTCGAGTTGCTGATGGGCGCCCCGTCCGGGAGGATCTGGTACACGCTCGACGGCACGGATCCCCGGGCGGACGACGGCAGCATCTCGCCCACGGCCGTGGAGTTCATCAGCTCGACCACTACCGAAGAACTGATTGCCATCGACGACCGCTGGTCCTACAACCAGTCGGGCAACGACCTGGGCACCGCCTGGCGGCAGCCCGGCTATGGCGACGGCGGTTGGCCCACCGGCGACGCCCTGCTGTACGTGGAGAGCTCCGGCCTGCCGGCCCCGAAAAACACGCCGCTGACGCTGGGGCCGATCACCTATTATTTCCGCAAGCACTTCACCTTCAACGGTGATCCGGCAAACACCACGCTGCGGCTTCGCACGGTGATCGACGACGGGGCCGTCTTCTACCTCAACGGCAGTGAGCTGCGGCGGCTGGGTGTGCAGGGCGGGGCCTTTAATTACATGACCACGGCCAACCGCACCGTGACCAACGCCGCCTATGAAGGGCCCTTCGACGTCCCCACCGACGCCCTGGTCCAGGGCGATAACGTGATCGCCGTGGAGGTGCACCAGACCGGCGCCGGCAGCTCGGATATCGTCTTCGGCATCGAGCTTAACGCCGTTACCCAGACCGCCGCGGTCCCGGTCGTGCTGACCGAGTCGACGCTGGTCAGCGCCCGGGCGCAGAACGCCGGCCAGTGGTCGGCGATGGGCCAGGCCCAGTTCATCGTCGGTGTGCCGGCCGCGGCGGACAACCTGGCCGTGACCGAGATCAACTACGACCCCTATGCACCCGCGGCCGCCGAAATCGCGCTGGGTTTCCTCGATAACGACGAGTTCGAGTTCGTCGAACTGCAAAACACCAGCGACCGGTCGATCGATCTGACGTCCGTGCGGTTCACCGACGGGATCGAGTTCGACTTCACCGGCGGGGACGTCATCCGATTGGATGCGGGCGAATTCGTCGTGGTGGTGAAGGACCCCGACGCGTTTGAGGCCCGCTACGGTGTGGGTGTCAACGTGGCCGGCACGTTCGATCTCGGCCTGGCCAATCAGGGCGAAGGGCTCACGCTGCTCGACTGGACCGACGCGGCGATCGCCGATTTCTCGTACGACAACACGGGCAACTGGCCGGGTCGTGCCGCCGGCAAGGGCGCGTCGCTGGAACTGATTGACCCGGCGGCGGTTCCCGTGCTCGAGCCGGATCGTACCGATTATCTCGAAGACGGCGACTCGTGGCGTTCCAGCAGCGAATACGGCGGCTCGCCCGGTGCGGCCGGCTCCGGACCGATCGGCGACGTGCTCGTCAACGAGGTGCTCACCCACACCGACCCGCCGCAGTTCGATTCGATCGAGCTGATCAACACCACGGCATCGGCCATCGACGTCGGTGGCTGGTACCTGAGCGACTCTTGGGGATGGGAGTCGGACGAGGACAACGGCAACTACAAGAAGTATCGCATCCCGGGCGGCACGACCATTGCGCCGGGTGGCTACATGGTGTTCGATGAGAACGACTTCAACCCCGTGCCCGAGAATCCGCTGCCGACCCATTTCGCACTCAACGGCGCCCACGGCGACGACGTATGGCTGATGGAGGCCGACGCCGCGATGAACCTCACGCGGTTCGTCGATCACGTCGAGTTCGACGCGGCGGCCAACGGCGAATCGTTCGGACGCTGGCCCAACGGTTCCGGCGAGTTGTATCCGATGACCGAGCCCACCCTGGACAAGGCCCGCCCCGAAAACGGCGCTAACTCCGGCCCCCGCGTCGGCCCGCTGATCATCAGCGAGCTACACTACAACCTCATGCCGGGCGGCGGCGACGACGACCTCGAGTTCATCGAGATCTACAACTCCACGGCGGCCAGCGTCGATATGAGCCACTGGAAGCTGGCCGACGGGATCGAGTACAGCTTCCCCGACGGGACCGAACTCGGGCCGTTTTCGACGCTGGTCGTCCTGCCGTTCTCGCTAAGCGACGGCGTCGCCTGGTCGGCCTTCTGCGCCGAGTACGGCCTCGACCGCGGCCAGCCGGAGGGCTTCCTCGGCGGATACGACGGGCAACTCAGCAACGGCGGCGAACGGGTGCAGCTCCTGCGCCCGGACGAGCCGCCACAAGGCGAGCCGGACTTCTACCCGATGCTGCTGGAAGATGAGGTCCGTTACGACGATGCCGCCCCCTGGCCGACCTCGGCCGATGCCGGCGGCGACTCGCTCAGCCGAACTGAGATCGACGCCTGGGGCAACTCGCCGGTGAGTTGGACCGCCGCGGCGCCGAGTCCCTCTGAAGTGGACTTCCTGCTGCCGCAGGCACAGGTCGTCGGCCGCTGGGTGTTCTACAACGAGTCGACGTTCGACGGCAACGACGAGACGGCCAACCCGCTGGACGACGACGCGATGGCCCCCGACAAGACGGCCCTGTTGCCGGGCCAAACCGCCACCTCGGCCAACTACACCAGCTTCAGCTTCGGGATCAACGGCCTGATGATCGACGTCGACGGCCTGCCAGCCGAAGCGGTGCTCGACGGCGACGACTTCCAGTTTCGCACGGGCAACAGCAGCGACCCGGCGTCCTGGCCCGTCTTGGCCGAGACGCCTGAGATCAGCATTCGCCGGGGCCAAGGCATCGGGGGTTCGGACCGGGTGACGCTGGTCTGGCCCAATAACACGATTGCCAAGCAATGGCTGCAAGTGACCGTGGGGGCCACCGCCGACACGGGTCTGCCGGACAACGACGTCTTCTACTTCGGCAACGCCATCGGCGAGACGGGCAATTCGGCGGGCCCCTTTCCCGAGCAATACGCCAAGGTCAACGCGTTCGACATGCTTGGTGCCCGCGACAACCAACGCAACTTCCTCAACCCGGCACCCATCGATTTCCCCTTCGACTTCAACCGCGACGCCCGGGTCAACGCGACCGACATGCTCATCGCTCGCAACCACCCGACCCATTTCCTCAACGCCCTGAAGCTGATCACGGTTCCCGGCGGCAAGGCGGCCGGGGAGCAGGCGTCGGCAGGGGGAGGCCGGGCTGCGCAAGACGCGGTCTTCAGACAGGCCGTCGAACTTCAGCCGCAGCGCCCGGCCGCTGCGTCGAGCAAATTGGATTGGCTGCACGAGTTCGATCCGATCAGCGCGCAGCAAGGGCCCTCAAAAAGGGACCCGTCGGGCGAGGCGGCGGCCGACGAGGTGCTGGCGATGAACTTGTTGTAAGACGTTGTATGTGCTTGCAGGCACGCCGGCTATCCGTTTCAGCATGGCGGCTCGCCCAGGGTCGCCGCGTCGTCTTCGGTAATCACCGGGGGAAGCACCAGCCGCTTCTCGGCCGAGCGGGCGGCGCGGCGCTTGGCGATCAACTGCCGCGGGACGAAGCCGGTGATCAAGGCGTCGTGCAGCTCGTCGAACGTCAACAAGAATACGTCGTCGCCGAGTTGCAGACGCCCTTTTTTGCCGAGGCGCCTGCCCGCCTCCAGCGCCATGTCCCGCAACAGATCGTAGCCCATCATCAGATAGTGCTTGCCGTCCTCGCGGAAGCGGACGTATCGATGGACCAGCGACACGTGCTGGCGAAACCTCTGGCGTTGTCGGCGGAAAAGCTTTGCGGCCAACTCTTCCGTGCGTCGGCGGGCCGTCTCGACCCGCTGACGATGCTTCGTGGCCGGACTGGTACCGCCGGATACGCGCCGCGCCATCACCATCACGATCTGGGGACGTTCCCGCCAACGCGGTGCGGCCAGGTCGAATTCCTCCGGGCCGCGATGCCCGTGGGCCTCGAGCCACGTCGCCACGCTGATCCCGCCGATGGCCACTTCGTACAGGTCTTGGCCGGCGTGGAGTGTCTGGTCGCGCCGGCCCCCGACGGACAGAAGGTCGACCAACTCGCGGGGATCTCCCTGATCGGGGAAATGCTCTGCGACGAAACTGCTCAGCCGCCGTAGCGCCATGGCGGCGATCAGCCCCGGCAACAGCGACTGCGGGCCGAACGTGTCCAGCACGCGGCCCTCGCGCCCGCGCCACAGGTCGAACCACGCTTGCGTAGACAGGTCGGTCAGATCACGGGCCTTTTCCTCGCGGACCCACTCGGTGAAAGCGGGAACGGTTTCGTCGTCAAGCTTCCGATCGCAGTCGGCCGCCAGGGTTTCGAGCCGCCGGTTGACGGCCGCCAGCTTACGGGTCGTCCGGTCCTGCTCGATCGCCGAGCCGGCGGGGATCGTGGGCGGGTCTTGGGCCGCCTCGGGATCGGACCGCAGCAGATCGAGGTCGTATCGCCGCGGAAAGTCCTCGAAGAACATCTCCGGCCCGCGGGACAGGTCCATGTAGACCCGCCCGGCAATCAGGTCCAAAACCCCCTCCCGGCACGCCTGGGGCGAGGGCTCGAAACCGACTTCGCGGTACATGGCCCCGAACCCGCCGTCGCCGGACATGAACCGCCGCACCACGCTCCAGCTCAGCGGCGTGGGATGCGGCAGCGCCGCGGCCAGGTTGTGGCGGACCCAATCGCCCCGGCCGGCACGCTTCCACCGGCGGAGTTGCGTCCGTGTTTGAGCCAAACACCGCGAGTAGGATTCGGCGTCCTCAAGCGTGGTGGCGGCCCGGGACTGAAGCAGATAGAGCTTGCCGTTGCGGATCGCCCACTCGATGTCTTGCGGCGAGTCGAAATGTCGGCCGACCCGCACCCCCAACTCCCAGAGTTTGGTTAGCTGCCGCGGCGTCAAACAAACGGCTTTTCGTAGTTTCTCGGGCAGGGGCCGCTGCTGGTGCGAACCGGGCTCGATCCCAACCTGCTTTTCGGCGATGCGGCACTGCTTGACGGCCCCGCTGGCGCCGTCCAGGACAAACGTATCCGGCTGCACGACGCCCGAAACCACCGCGTCGCCCAAGGCCCGGCTCACCTCGATGAACATCTCGCTGCGGTCGCCGGTGCGGGGATTGGTGGTAAACAGCACGCCGGCGACCTCCGCCGGCACCAGCTTCTGCACCACCACGGCCATGGCCGCGGTGGCCGGATCGAGATGATGTTGTTGCAGATAGCTTCGCGTGCGGGAGCAGTCGAGGCCCCCACATTGACAAAGGACCCAGCATCGCCGAACGGCCTGCAGCACGGCCTCGTCCCCGGCGACGTCCAAAACGGTTTCGTACTGACCGGCCATGGAGGCGTCGGCCAGGTCTTCGGTCGTGGCCGAGCAGCGGACCGCCACGGCGGGCGAACCCATCGCGTGATAGGCGTCGACGATCGCCGCCGCCAGCGGCGCGGGGACGTCTCGCCGGCCATTGGCCACGGCATGGCGGAAGGCATCCGTGGTGATCACGAATCCCTCGGGAACCGGAAAGCCCGCTTTCATCAGCCGGGCCAGGTTGATCGCCTTGCCGCCGCCCCGGTGCAGGTCGAACCGCTCGGCCAGGGCCATGATCCAGGGGGCTTCCGACATCATTTCAGCTCCTTGGCGGCAACGCCTTCGACGAGCTCCCAAACCGGGACCAATCCCACGAAAGCCCCCCGCCGGGAGTGTCTACCAGCAGATATACCCATTTTACCACAAGGATCACGCAATCTCCACGTTTGTTTGTGGACCCGTAGGCAGTAGGTAGTAGGTAGTAGGTAGTAGACAGCAGGTAGTGGGTAGTGGGCAGGTGCCAATAGCGCATTGCGTACCGTAGGCTGGGTCGAGCCGCACGTCACTGGAAATCTCTGCCTATGGTAGGCGATTGGGCTTACAATTGCAGTTTGAACATCGGCAAGCCGAGCGAGGCCCACCTTTCTCGGCATTGTGCCTGGGGAAGGTGGGCCTCGCTCGACGAAATGCGCTGCTGACGTCTTCCCCGGCAGATGGCAATCCGTCTACCCCCAGCCTTCGTATTGCCCCCGCTCGACCCAGCCTACAATCAATCTGCAAAGCGCGATTTGCACCCGTTCACCATACGCACCCGGCTCGTCATTACCCCCGTTGCCAGCGTGTTTTGCGCCGTTGTGCTGAGAAAGCACGGCCTTCTCGACGCCCTTTGGATCCCTACCCGATGCCGGTGATGTCCGCTGCCTGCCGGCTGCCTACTGCCCACTAATCGTATTCGTGATGCTCCACTTTCGGCCAATAGGTGTCGAAATCAAAGTCGGGGCTGTTCTCCCCGTCGTGGCATTCCCTGCACAGTTTCTCTAAGGCTTCTTTCTTCTCGGCCTCGGTCCTCTCGGGCTCGGTTTTGGTGACCCGTACGGCCTCCCACAGCTTCTCTTGCAGGGCCAGGTCGGCGCCCATCTCGGCCTTGACGTGGGCCCCGCCGGGACCGTGACACGACTCGCAGCCGACGTCGATCAACTCGGGCGTGGCCTTCAGCGCGTCGGCTCCGTCGAGGCTCTGATAGCCGCTGCGGTAGGGGAAGTACTTGTTGGGGTGCCAGCCGATCACGTGACAACTGATGCACTCGGGGTCGAAGGTCCGCGGCGGCTTCAACTCGGCGAGCGTTTGAAACGCCTTGGCGTGCCCGCTCTTCTTCCACACGTGGGACGACTCTTCGTGACACTCTGCGCACCTCTTCGAGCCGACGAAGGGGCCGTTTGGCTCGCGCTGCGGATGGGGCGGCGCCTGCGGGCCCAGGGGGAATCCCAGGCTGGCAAACTCCCGCTGGAGCCCCTCCTGGTAGACCTCCATCAGCAGTTCCATGTCGGCTGAGCCGGGAAACCGCGAGTCCAGCGGCACGCGCTGGTAACGCAGCGGTTGCTTCGGGTCGTCGAACTTCGCCACCACGATGGCACTCATGCCCTGCTGGCCGACTTCAATCAGCAGGGCCTCGGTGCCCTCGATCCGCGCGGGGTCGGCAGGCGGCTCGGGAGGACCGCCGGCGGTGACCACCAGGTCGAAGTCGGGAAACTTCCGCGCCAACTCGCTGGTTTCCTCGATCGTGGCGTGGGCCAGCAAGATCAGGTAATCGGCGTTCTTCTTCAACTCGGGCACCAGCTTGGCCAGTGCTTCCTCGGGATCGGCCATCTTGATCTCCGGGTTGTTGACTTCCCGCTGAAACTGCCTGCCCAACACACCTGTGATCGCCAGCTTGATCCCGCCTACTTCCACGATCCGACTCTTGGCCGTCATGTTCAGGTCGAAGTCGTACAGCGCCACGTTGGCCGAAAGGAAGGGGCTCGGCCGGCCCTCGTCACTCAGCGCGACGGACGCCAGCTCCCCGGTTTGCAGCCGCAGGTCGGTGGTGCCCAGGGCAATCGCCTGGTAGCCCATCTTCGTCATGCCGTCGAACATGGCGTGGAACTTCAACTCGGCCTGCCGACCATATCCGTTGGCCAGCCCACCCACGTCGATCCCGACCACCGGCCAACCCTTCCCGCGGAGTTGCTTGAACAAGGTATGCCGGCGGCTCATCCCGCCTTTCATTCTTTCCAGGCCGGCGCATCCGCACGGCTCGATGTAGCCCTCCAGTCGGCCGGTGATCACCAGCGCCCATTCGGCGTTGGCCGGCCATCCCTCGAAGATCGGACCGTTTTCCTTGATCGGGTCGAACGGTTCGTCGCTCTCGACATCGGCAGGGGTTTCTTGCTCCACCGCCGCGGGCTGCTCCTGAACCGCCTCGGGCTTCTCTTCGACCGCCTCGGGCTGCTCCTCGACCGCCTCGGGCTTCTCTTCGACCGCTGCGGCCCCGTCGCGCAACCGATTGGGTAGCACCGGAAGGTCTTCCGACGGCGGTCGAACCGGGGCCGTGTTGCGGTCGGCCTTCTCGCTGTTCGACGGCGAACAACCCGGCGCCAATACGACGACCGTCAAGGCTACGGCCGCGGAAAGACAGACCAGGGCAGATCGGGAAAATCGCATCTCGAGCATGGGGATAACCGGTGGTTAGTCCGTGACGGCAAAGCGGACCCGAATCGATAGCTCCGGGATGTGGGGGTGCGTGGTGCCGATCAGGATCGAGCCGAGTTTGCCTTGTTGGGAACTGAGGTGATTGGCGGGGGGGCTGCCCTTGGGGATTTCGATAAACAGGGTGACTCGGGCCGACTTACCCTCGCCTGTTCTGGTTATTTCGCCTAACTTCACTTGCAAGACGTCTTCAGGAAAGACCTTTTTGACCGTGAAGTCGATCGTTTCGCTGTATTGCCCATGGACAAACAGGAACAGTCGCCGTGTGATCCCCTGACTGCGGCCGACGGTACCCAAGTCGAGCAACCGGGCGTCATTGTCCCACTGCCGGCCGACCACCGTGATATCACCGGTGACATTCACCTGGATGGGGACGACGACCTCCCCCGCCAAATCAAGGTTCGTAGCGAAAAGGATTCTCTGCGCAAACCGCCCCAAAGGCAACCCCGGTTTGATCGTGACGGTGATCAGATACCCGCTCGTGGCGTCGGGTTCCTGCTGAAGCTGTTCGGCGGTGAGCTTTTCGTAGTTGACCTCGAAATGCCCGGCCGCCGACTGGTTGGCCAACGTCGCACCGAGGATCTTCAGCGGCTCGTCCGCATAGCAGTACAAAGGGATGTCGCGGGTGGTCGATTCGTGGGCCGACGCTTGATAGAACACCAATACGGGGGGAACTGCTCGGACCGTTTCGATGACGCGTCCCAACACGGTCAAGGTCACTTCGCGCCGCTCGGGGTCGTTGGTGCGGATCAGCGCCGTCTCTTGGTAGCTGTGGCTGGTTCCCTTGGCGGTCCACTTCAGCGTGACTTTGGTCGACCGGCCCACCGGGATTTCGCGATCCTCGATTTCGCTCACCGCGCAACTGCACGAGGTGCGGCCGGCCGTGAGCACCAGCGGGGCGTCGCCACCGTTGGAGAAAATGAAATCGTGGCTTCCCTCGGCGTGGACGTCCATCTTGCCGAAATCGTGTTCGACGTGATCGACGACGACTTTCGGGGCAAGGTCACCGCTACCGGGGGGTAAATTGCGACCCGAATAGGTCGACGCGCCCGCCGGAGTGCCGTCCCATGGCGACATGCTCAGCCGCAGCATGGCGATCCCCATGCCGCCGGCGACGCCCAGGATTGCGGCCAGGATGACTGCGTAGGGAGTTTTCATCTATTCAGTAAACAATATCAGGCGGCCGGAAGTCAAGAGTCAGGCCCCGCAAGTAGGCAGTAGGCAGGCGGAACGAACTCGCGTGGAACAAGGAATGTTTGACATCGCGCAGCGGTTATTCTACCATCACACAGTACGATCGGTAATACCATCGGACAGTACCATCGATGTTCAGCTACGTCGGAGACACGATGATGCGAGACCCTCTGATTTTGTTTGTTCTGGCAACCGCACTCTTCGCGTCGCCCGCCCTTACCCAAGCCGAGCGGGCCCGCCCGGCAGCCGAGCAAAAGGGACCACCACGTCCCAACCTGCTGTTGATCTTCGTCGACGACCTGGGCTACGGCGACCTGAGCAGCTACGGGGCGACCGATCTTCGCACCCCGCACATCGACCGGCTGGTAGAACGAGGGATGCGGTTCTCCGCGTTCTACGCCAACTGTACCGTCTGCTCGCCCAGCCGGGCGGCGTTGCTTTCCGGGCGGTATCCCGACGCGGTCGGCGTGCCGGGCGTGATCCGCACCCATTCGAACAACTCCTGGGGGCTGCTCAGCCGCGACGCCGTGCTGCTGCCGGCCGTGTTGAAACGGGCCGGCTATCACACCGCCATGATCGGCAAGTGGCACCTGGGACTGGCGGCGCCGAACGTTCCCAACACACGCGGCTTCGACTTCTTCCACGGATTCCTGGGCGACATGATGGACGACTACTGGCACCATCGCCGCAACGGGCAAAACTACATGCGGCTGAACCGAGAGGTGATCGACCCTAAGGGCCACGCCACGGAACTCTTCAGCGAGTGGACTTGCCGGTGGCTGCGAGAATACCGGCAGAAGGCCCCCTTCTTTATCTACCTGGCCTACAACGCGCCGCATTTTCCCATCCAACCGCCCGAGCAGTGGCTGGCCCGATACCGGGCGGAACATCCGGAGGTTTCGGCGAAGCGGGCCCTCAACGCCGCGTTTGTCGAACACCTCGACGACGGCGTCGGCAAGGTGCTTAAGACGCTGGAAGAGACGGGCCGCGCCGAGAACACGCTGGTGATCTTCACCAGCGACAACGGCGGTTCCTTGCCCCACGCCCAGAGCAACGGCCGGCTCAATGGCGGCAAGCAGGACATGCTCGAAGGGGGCATCCGCGTGCCGATGTGCGCCGTCTGGCCCGGCCGGATCGAAGCCGGCTCCCGCAGCGACCGCGTGGCGCTGACCATGGACCTGTTGCCCACCCTGTGCGAGGCGGCCGCCGCCCCATACGACCGGTCGATCGACGGCCGCAGCATCCTGCCGACGTTGCTGGGCCGCCCCCAGCCGCCCGAGGACCGCGACCTGTTCTGGGTCCGCCTGGAAGGCGGCCGCCGCTACCATGGCACGCCTTACTACGCCGTCCGTCACGGCGATTGGAAGCTGCTGCAGAATACGCCCGACGAGCCATTGCGGCTCTACAACCTCGAGGACGACCCCCGCGAGACGACCGACGTTTCCCAGCAGCACGCGGAGATCCGCAGCAAGTTGCAAAAGGCGCTGGACGCCCACATCGCCCGATGCAAGAAGATCCCTTACCGCCTGCCGGACGGCACGGGCCCGGGCGAGATCGCCCGGCCGGTTGCGAAATAAGCGATCAAAGCCGCTTGCGGCTTCGCAACAATCGTCCCTTGCCCACTCCGCCGGTCGCGGAACACGGAGTGCGGAGTGCGAAGCCGCAAGCGGCTGGGGGGTGCGATTTTTATGGCCGCAACTCTGGGATCGACAACGTGGATACTTTGTTGTCGCGCTGCAAGTCGATCACGCGAATCAGGTGATTGTTCGTGTCGGCCACGAACAGCTTGCCGGCGGCGGCGGTGATCCCCGCCGGCTCGTCGAATCGGGCCGGATCGTCGCTGCGGCCGGGCTCCGACGCGCCGGTGATCGTCCGCGTGGCGCCGTCGGCCGGGTCGATGACCTTGATCTTGTTGTTGTAGGTATCGGCCACGTAGAGTTTGCCCTGGTAATAGACCACGCCCAAGGGATGCTGCATCCGCACCTCGGACCGCGGGCCGTCGACGTCGCCGAATGTGAACAGCCGTCCGCCGGGCAAATCCGACGTGCCGACCACCGTCTTCACTTCGTTGCGCGGATTGAAGGGGACCGCCCGGATCGAGCTGCCTTCGCTGTCCGCAACGTAGAGCCAAGTACCGTCCGATGCCAATCCGCTGGGCTGGGCAAACGAGGAAAAGCCGGTCTGATAGGGGCGGCTGGGGGCCAGGGGGCCGTCGACAATGTCTTCGCGGCCGTTGCCCGCATAGACCTCGATCCCCGACCCGTCCAGTCGCATCTTCCAGATCTGGTGTGGCCCGGCCATGGCGGCGTAGAGGTCTGCTTGGTGGACCCACAATGCCCACGGGCTGCTCAGCGCCGTTTTCAACGGGTCGCTGCGGCGCTTCATGGGCGGCAGCTCGCGGCTCTGTTTGCCGACGCCGGCCAGCGTGGTGACCTGCTTGCGGACCAGGTCGACCTTCCGCAGCAGGTGGTTCTCGGTATCGGCCACGTAAAGGGTTTCGCCGTCGATGGCCATACCCTGCGGCTGCTGGAATCGGGCGGTGGCGTAGTCGCCGTCGGTCCGCCCGATGGGGCCGGCGCCGATGACCTCGATCAGCGAGCCGTCCAGCCGGGTCACCACGATACGATTGTGATTGCTGTCGGCGATGAACAACCGCCCGCCCGACTCGTCGGCCAGCACCTTGCCCGGGAAACGCAACGGGGTGATTGGGGCCCGTCCGGCCTCGAGGTCCATGGCCAACGGTTTCGGGTCCAGCAGCTTGTTTCTCTTATAGAACGGGAGCGCCTTCTTGATCACTTCGTCGAGCTGCTCGAAGGTGGCCTCGCCGCTGCGGCCCCAGACGGCGTATCCTTGCGGATCGATCAGCACCAGACTCGGCCAGGATTGCACGCCGAACCGGCGCCAAAGGAGCATTTTCGAGTCGTTGACCACCGGGTGTTCGACGTGGTAGCGGAGCACCGCCTCGGTGATATTGCGGGTCTCCTTTTCGGTCTCGAATTTCGCCGAGTGGACGCCGATCACCACGAGTTCGTTGGGATAGGCCTTTTCCAGCTTCTTCAGCTCGGGCAAAACGTGCATACAGTTGATGCAGCAATAGGTCCAGAAGTCCAACAGCACGAACTTGCCCCGCAGGTCGTTCAGTTGGATCGGCCCGGCGGTATTGATCCACTCGAGCCCTTCGGGAAAGGGCTGGACTTTCAAGCGGCGCGGGAAAGGAGATTCCGGCATCTCTTGTGCCTCCGCGGGGCAGGCGGTAAGAATCGCGGCAGTTATTATCGCGGCCCGAAGGCTTCGCTGCCGTACAGCAGAGGACATCGTCACAACCTCAATACCGTCAAGGTTCGCGGGAAAGCGGCTCGGCCCCGATGGCAGTCAATGCCGGCGCATGGCAGCATATAACTATATCCCGTCGCGCCGCGGTGGTCAAGTGGGCGGCGCCTCCGCCGAAGTCAGAAGCCGCCGTACCGGCGGCAGCTAAACGGATGAGTTGCTTTGGCACGATCATCATCGCCGCAGGCAACAACTCTTGAACTTCTTGCCGGAGCCGCACGGACATGGATCGTTGCGGCGGACCGGACCGGCGGCCAGCGCCTCTTGGCGGGCACGCTGCTGCCGGGCGCGAAGCTGGTGCATCACGCCCACCGCCGGACGGCCGGCCTGCAACTCGGCGGCCATGGCCTTCATGGTGGGGTCGACGTGCTCAAAGAACATCTGGTACCCTTTGCACAAGTAATTCAACCCCGGCTCGCCGTCGGCCGTGTCAAGAAAACGGTCCTTGGGGCAGGCCCCGTTGCAGATCAACAGCCAACGGCAGCGGCGGCACTGGCCGGGCAACGTCGCTTCTTTATCTCGGCCGAACTGCTCCTGACGGGGCGCGTTGGCCAGTTCCACCAGCGGTGCCTGGTGGATGTTGCCCAATTTGTGCGGCCGATCGACGAAGTGGTCGCAACTATACAGGTCGCCGTTGTGCTCGATGGCGGTGGCCCGACCGCAATGCTTCGCATAGATACACAGACTGGCCCCCGCACCGACCCAAGCGGCCAAGGCCTGATCGAAGTCCCGCACGAAGACCCGGCCCACGTCGTGGCTGACCCACTCGTCGAACACCCCGATCAGAAATCGACCAAACTGCTGTGGCCGGACACTCCGCTCGCTCACCAACGTTGTGGAAGGCGACTCCGTCGGCGACTTCCCCGGCCCGATCCGCTCGACGATCGGAATGAACTGTACAAACTCAATGCCCGCATCGCGCAGGAAACGATACACGCGAACCGGATGCTCGGCATTATGGCGGTTGACGCAAGTCAAGGCGTTGAACTCGACGCCGTGCCTGAAGAGACACCGCATGGCCTTGGCGACCCGGTCGAAGGTGCCGCGGCCCTGCTTGTCGCGGCGATACTTATCGTGCAAATTGACCGGGCCGTCGAGCGAGAGCCCCACCAGGAAATTGTTTTCCCGGAGGAACTCGCACCAACGGTCGTCCAACAGCACGCCGTTGGTTTGCAGGGAGTTGCGGACCCGCATTCGCCCCGGGGCGTATTGTTTCTGCAGCTCGACCGCCCGGCGAAAGAAATCGATCCCCAACAGCGTCGGCTCGCCGCCCTGGAAGGCGAAATCGATTTCCTCGACGGTCTCGGGCTGGGCCTCGAAGTACTGCCGGACGTAGGCCTCGAGCGTTTGGTCCGACATCCGCCACGATTCGCCGTCGGCGTAGAGCGACTCTTTTTGCAGGTAGAAGCAATAGTCGCAGTCGAGATTGCAGATCGGCCCAATCGGCTTGGCAATCACGTGCAGTCCGAGTTGGGACCAGGAAGGCGATTCCATGGAGGGCCTTTTTTTATTTCTTTTTCTGTCATTCTTGCAATCTGCCGACGGAAAGTCAAAAATATACCCCATTGGGAGATGAACGTAAAATGACCAATCGCGAGCGAATCCTGGCAGTCCTTGATGGAAAGACGCCCGACCGGATCCCTTGGATTCCGCGGCTGGGAATCTGGTACGAGGCGAATCGCCTCGGCGGCACCCTGCCTGCGGAGTATCGGGACAAGAGCCTTAGGCAGGTCGAACGCGACGTCTTCGGCGGTACGGCCGCACGCGAGGGAGTCGTCTATCGCACCGAGATCCGCGACGTCGAGATTCGCACGCACCGCCCGACCGAGATGGAGACGCTCACCGAATACGTCACGCCGGTGGGTACGGTCACCGCCCGGCTGCGGGCCACCGACCGGTTGCGCAGCCAAGGCATCCAGGACGCGGAGGTTGAATTCGTGCTCAAGCGGCGCGAGGATTATCCGGTGGTCGAGTACCTCGTCGAACACACGCACTACACGCCGGCCTTCGAGCAGTACGAACGATACGAACGCGAGGTGGGCGACGACGGCTATCCGATGGTCAACTGCGGCGACTGTCCGCTGCACCACTGGATGCGGGCCTTGGCGGGTTACGATCGGGCCTACTATCATCTGAACGACTATCCCAACCAGGTCGAGCGGCTGCTGGGAGTCTTGACCGACCGGATTCGAGAGCAGATCTGGCCGGCGATGCTCGATTCGCCCGCGCGGCTGCTGATGCACGGACATCACCTCTCCAGCCAAATGACCCCGCCGCCGCTGTTCGAGCGGTATATCCTGCCGTACTACCAGGAGCTGTCTCCCCGGATCCGCGCCCGCGGCAAAGTCCTGGCGATGCACGCCGACAACGACACCCGGGCGATCCTTTCGCACATCGAGCAGGCGGGGATCGCCATGGCCGAGTGTTTCGCCACCTATCCCATGGTGCCGACCACGCTGGCCGAAGCCCGAGCGGCCTGGGGCGATCGGGTGATCATCTTCGGCGGCGTGCCGTCGGTGATCCTCGAAGATCCCTACACCGACCAACAGTTCGAGCAGTACATGGACGACTTATTCCGCACGATCGCCCCGGGCAAGGCGTTCATTCTGGGCATCGCCGACAACGCCATGCCGGGCTCGAAAATCGAACGCATCCGGCGGATCACCGAAATGGTTGACCGGCGCGGGGCGTATCCCGTACAATACTGAAAAACCATTTGCCGCTGGCGGCTTCGCAACCCGCGCATGCCGCCCAACCAACCCCGGAGCAACCCCACCATGAAACTCACGTTCCCCACCATCGCGCCGATGATTCTTCTTCTGCTGCTGATCCCCGCCGTCTCCCTCGCCGCCGAGCCGGGCTTCGTCTCGCTGTTCGACGGCAAGACGCTCGACGGCTGGGCGATCAAGTGCAAGCCGGCCGACAAGGATCGGGCGGCCAGGTTCTGCACGGCCGACGACGGCACGATCCTGTTGGACTCCACCGGCAGCACAAAACACGAGTACGTCGTGTTGTCTACGCAACAGGAGTACGACAACTTCGTGCTGCGGATGCGGTTTCAGACGTATCGCGACGTCAAAGGCAACAGCGGCGTCCAGATCCGCAGCCGCTACGACGAAGCGGACGGATACCTCGACGGCCCGCAGGTCGACATCCATCCCCCCGGCCCTTGGCGGACGGGAATGATGTGGGACGAGACCCGCGGGGCCCACGGCTGGCTCTATCCGAAGCTCACCAAAGGACAACAGGTCAACGAATCGCTGGCCCCCAAGGGGTTCAAGTTCGTTTACGCCGACGAAGGCAACGGCTGGAACGATTTCGAGATCACCGCCGACGGGATGAAGCTCGAGGCGGTGCTCAACGGCGTGACGGTGATGCAGTACGACGGCACGGGCGTGCTCGACGACGAAGCCCACAAGAAGCACAACGTGGGGCTAAAAGGCGTCATTGCCCTGCAAATCCACCGCGGCGACCAACTCAAGATCCGCTTCAAGGACGTCCGCATCAAGGAGCTGTAGCCGCTGGCGGGAAAATGGGGACGGGGCGCTTTTTCGATCAAGCGGCCCTGGTGCGTCGATCGTTGATTGGCGAAAAAGCCCCCCGTCCCCTTTTTCGACGCGTCTATGGCCGGCGCTTCAATCGCTCGAGCACGCCCTGATGGACCTTCGGCACGTCGCCTTGGATCGCCGTGCGGAGCACCCGGACGTGGCCGAAGTGCAGCACTACCGTGTCGTCGACGCCTTCCAAACGGCCGCGCTTCAGCGACACCACGCCGTCGCCCTTGCCGTCGACCACTTCGTCGAGGTCGGCGAGCCACTCGTCGACCGGCGGGCCGAACAGCCGCACCCAACGGTTGTCGCTGCCGGCGGCGGTGATGCGGCGGCGCAGCGCCGCCAGTTCCTCCTCGCTTAGCGGCGCGTCGGTGCCCAGGAAGATGCTGTAGCTGACTTTGGGGTTTCGACCCCGGGCGTTGAGTTCCTGCAGAAACAGCGAGCCGGGTCGCAAGTCGGTGGCCGCCTCCGATAGGCCGTCTTCGACCCAGGCATAAAACGTGCCGGTCTGCTCGCGGCGACGCTGGTTGGCGATCTGGTCCCAGAATTCCAGGCCGAAGGCGAACCGCGCCAGTCCGGAGCCGTGATTCGGCGGGGCCACCATGATCAGTTGCCGCACGTTGCCGGGGTCCAGCGACGCGTCCTCGATCACCGCCCGGGATACCAGGCCGCCCATGGAATGGGTCACGAAGTGAAGTCGCACTGCATCGGCCTCACGACATTTTTCGAGGCCAATATTGACGGCCGCCGGGGCGAGTTCTTCGATCGGGCCAGTTTGGGATGGATAGTCGACGTTTACTGTTGCATAGCCCGCCACCTGCAATTCCTTCGCCATTTTTGACATGGCGTGCCAACTTCGGTTGAGACCATGTAACAGAACCACGCAATCGCTGCTGTCCCCTGCGGTCACCAGGGCCGACCGTGTCGTCGTCACACAGCCGCCGAGTACAGCGAGCGCAATGGCCAGCACACTGGCTCTCAACAGGATTTTCCCTGGTTCGTCTCTCATTGCGAATCGTTCTTTCCGGTCGCGGGCCCTTATTCTCCTGCAAACCGTCTAATAAGGCGAGGACCGCCCTGAGTTCCCCGCAATTGCGGATGCAGCAATCCAAAACATTACA
>SDBV01000485.1_pt1 | contig 56979 bp, 52 predicted proteins | sample 2277081 | NCBI WGS metagenome assembly SDBV01 (sample SAMN10402039, study PRJNA504765) | marine sediment metagenome | isolation source: marine sediment core GS10_PC15, 223 cmbsf | place: Arctic Ocean: Southern Knipovich Ridge | collected 2010
CTGACTCTTTCACATCTACTCTTAACGTTTATTGCCGCCTAAAACGTAAAATCCGTAAAATATATGAAGTAAAAACTTAAGATCGCGTTGAAGCTCCGCACCCTCTTACGCGATGAAACCTAGCTTCTCGCCCGGTAAATTCACTCTGTACGATTAAACAGCGCTACGGCTAATAAGATCATGGCCGCACCAAACCCGATTATAACGGCGATGTTTAAAGATAACGGATTAGAGCTCACTTCCGGACCCAGCATCAGCCCCCTTAGGGCGTCTACCCCGTATGTCAGCGGATCAAGAACGGTCAAAACTTTTAGCCATTCCGGCAATCTCTCGATAGGAAACATAGCCCCCGACAATATAAATAACGGCATTACCAAAAAGTTCATCACCATCTGAAAACCCTCCATCGATTCCATCCTGGCGGCTATGACTATCCCCAGCGAAGTAAGCGAAAATGAAATTAAAAACATGAGCGGGATGATGATTATCAGCGTTTGAAATGTATAGCTGACCCCGATCAGAGGCGCAAAAAGTAAGATGAACAGGCCCTGAATAACAGCTACCGTACTTCCACCCAGCGCTTTACCGACAGCAACAGACGTTCTGGAGATCGGAGCTACCATAACTTCTTTTAAAAAACCGAATTCGCGGTCCCAGATTATAGACATCGCCGAGAATATCGATGTAAACAGTAGCGACATACCGAGAATGCCCGGATAAATAAAGACAACGTAATTATCAACCGGCCCAAGACCTGACTCACTGCCGCCCCTGATCGCAAGGCCCTTGGACAAGCCGGTCCCAAAAACAAATAAATATAGCGCCGGCTGAGCTACGGAACTGATAAGCCTGAACCTGTCTCTTCTATATCTGGTGATATCTCTTAACCAGATCGAATAGACCGCCCGGAGATCTTGAAATCTCATCGTCGCCTCATAGCTCTTACATTTGACCTCATGCTAGCCATAGCGCTTCCTTGTTCATCTCTTATCTTTCGGCCCGTCAAATGTAAAAATACGTCTTCCAATGTCGGCCGGTGCACCGCTACCGACTTTACCGGGATCGTCAGTTTTCCGATAAGCTCGGGCAGCAAGCGTTCGCCGTCGTCCACTTTTACAGAGATCGCGTCTTCGTCCACGATTACCTGTAGTTTTAGCATTGCCTCGATCTCTTTGGCAGCCAGAACATTGTCATTCGTCTCGAGCTTAATGGTGTCTCCTCCGATAGATTTCTTAAGCTCAGCAGGTGTATCTATAGCGATTATCTGGCCTTGGTCGATTATAGCCACCCGATCACAATTTTCAGCTTCATCCATGTAGTGGGTGGTAAGAAATATCGTTATACTTTCCTTTTTTTTAAGCTCATGCAGATACTCCCAGATATGATGTCTGGTCTGCGGATCCAGGCCAAGCGTCGGCTCATCTAAGAAAAGCACCTGAGGAAAGTGAAGCAATCCCCGTCCGATCTCAAGGCGGCGTTTCATGCCTCCCGAGAAAGTCCGCACGATATCGTTCTGCCTTGAAGTAAGATCGACCAGTTCAAGAACTTTTTCTATCCGTTCCGCCCGCTTTTCCTTTGGAACGTTATAGACTAGAGCGTGAAAATTAAGATTCTCTTTTGCGGTTAGACGTTCGTCTAAACTGGGGTCCTGAAAAACGATGCCGATGGATGATCTGACATCATGAGGGCTATCCACAACATCGTAACCGTTTAAAACCGCTTTTCCCGCCGTTGGTTTAAGCAAGGTGCACAGGATATTTATCGTAGTAGTCTTTCCGGCACCGTTGGGACCAAGAAAACCGAAGACCTCTCCTTCGTCGACCTTGAAAGAGACCTCATCTACAGCCACCGTATCTTTAAAGGTTTTTCTTATCTTATCTACTTCGATCATTGCCATTTTAAACCTTTCTTACATCTGTATAATATAACAAACATCACCATAAAAGAGAGAGCGCCTTGCCCGTAAAGAAAAAGCTCCTCCTTAGAGAAGAATATATAAAACTTCGCGACGGATTAGATAATAAAACTCGCATCAAAAAGAGCGCGTCCATATTTGAACGCCTTCGGAGAAACAAAATATATAGATCATCGAATAACATCGGTTTCTACTGCTCTTTCGGGAGCGAAGTAGATACTTCTTTGATGATAAAAAAAGCGATAGAAGATGGAAAATCAATATATCTTCCCGTCATCGACCCTGCCGATAAAGAGATGTGTTTTTGCAGGTTCGACGGGGATGTGTGCGGTCTTATCTGTAATTCATTCGGCGTGCCGGAGCCAAAAATAATGCTACCGCTCGCCGATAAAACATTAGATCTGATCGTTGTTCCCGGTCTAGTGTTTACAAAAGACGGATGGCGCATCGGTCACGGTGCCGGTTATTATGACCGCTATTTAAAAAAGGACGACGCCCCTACTTGCGGGGTAGCGTTTTCCATTCAAATAACCGGATCATTTCCGGTAGATGATTTCGATGTTCCCCTTGATTACGTCTTGACCGAAAAAGACCTTTTTATCAGAAACAAACCCAAGCCTGTTTTTTTGCTCGCCTAGGATAAAATATCTAATGGTAAAAATAGATGTTTTGACAATCTCTGTTTGGATATATACAATTATAGCTATAAGTCTTTTGAGGTGATAAAAGTGGCGGTTCCCGAAGATTTTTTCCATGCGATGTCAGATAATACAAGACAAAGAATATTAATCTTGTTAGATGAGAAACCAAGATGTGTAAGAGATATAGTGGATAACTTCCGTATCTCTCAGCCATCAATTTCCAGGCATCTGTCGGTGCTTAAGAGTGTCGGTCTTGTAAATGACGAGAGAAGTGGTCAAAAGGTCGTCTATTCACTAAATCATGAGTGGCTGCGAAGTTGCTGTGAAGATAGCTTTAACAGATTTAACTGTTGTAAAAGTCTCTTTAAATCTAGGATTTTTAAGGAGGTGACGTAGATGAAAAGGTTTATGGTACCTCGAATAGCACATTGTGAGTCTGGTTGCACTAGACCGTCCCAAGCATGACGTGAAACTACTTATTTGATAAAAAAGTAAAGGCCCTTTCTGTTTAAGGGTCTTTTCTTTATTGACGGTATTTATAGAGTTGATCGAGCGTGACAAAGAAGTAGCCTGCCGATTTTAAGCGTTCGATAATACCGGGCAAAGCGGCAACGGTCATCTGTCTATCACCGCCGCCATCGTGAAGCAAGACGATCGCTCCGGGTTTCACCTGAGACATCATCATCTGAATTATCGCTTCGGGGGATTCTGCCCGCCAATCCATCGGATCGACCGACCATAACGCTATCGAATAACCTTTTCTAGTTACAGTTTCGCCAAGCATTCCGTTTAAGCGCCCATAAGGCGGTCGAAACCAACGAGGTGATTCTCCGGTGTTAAGTGTGATCAGGTCGTGGCTCTGCTGTATCTCGTTGTCCAATACAGCTTGCTCTTTATTGTCAAGCCGGCTATGGGTAAGCGAATGATTCTCGACATTGAAGCCTTGATCCTTTAAATACTTTACAGTGTCAGGATATTTTAGAACTTGGGTACCGACGACAAAAAAGGTTGCCGGCACTTCGTATCTCTTTAAAATATCAGCTACCTGCCTTGTAAACGGAGGGGTCGGCCCATCGTCAAAAGTGAGCGCGACCATCATTTTTGGATCTTCGTCACTACGTTTTAATATTTTCGGCTTCGCCCTCTTGATTATCTCACTTTTAACGATCAAGCCGCTTCTTTCCAAATAATACTCTCTTCTTTCACCGGACAGACCCGGTGATTCAGTGACAATAAATTGACCGCTTCCCTTAATGATCGTGCGTGGTCTTATCTCTTGGATCCTCTCTTTGATCGCCTCTCTTAAATTCCTGCCCCGTACCGTATCTATTCTGGCCCCGCGGCTTACAAGCGTCGACTCCTTGGCCCGGTAGCCATCCAAATAGATCCTCGGCTCCTCTCCCAGGTCATCAAGGACGATCTCTCCGTCAAAACTTAAAAGCTTACCCGTTTTAGGTTTTATGCCTGCCGTTTTCAGCACGTCACCAACGGTCTTTTCTTTGATCAAAAATTTCTCATTATTTATCTTGATAGGGATCTTCGCGTAGGCAGAATAAAAAAAGACCTCGATCCCGATAAGGACGATCGCGGCCGCTATTAGCTGAGCAATCAATTTTTTTCTACTTATGTTCATTCTTTTTTTCTTTGACTGATTACGACCGCCACCTCACTTCCAAGGATGGTGATCATCGCTAGAATATATAACCAGAGTAAAAAACCGACTATTACGCCGAGTGATCCATAGATCGCGGTAAAACCCGAGACCCGTGTTAAGTACCATGAAAAAACTCTTCTCGCCAGTTCCCAGATTATACCTGCTGTGACCGCCCCTTTCCATATGTCTTTAACTGGCGGTCTTTTGCTGGGCACAAAATGATAGATGACTCCATATATGCCTGTGACTATAAAGACGTTAAAGATCCAAAGATATGGATTGAGAACAGACACATCCGTATCGCCCGATATTAGTCCAAGCCAAACATCGCGAACAACGTTTAGCAACGGCAAAAATAAAGATGTTAAGATCAGAATTAACACTATCCCGATAACAACCAGTATCCCTAAGAGCCTGGCTCTAAAGGGCAGCTTATTTTCGCTTTTGCCCCAGATCTGATCGAGAGCGTATTCTAAAGCATCAAAAACGGCCGTACCCACCCAAAGAAGACCGATGATACCAACGATACCGACCTCGCCTCTTGTTGCCACTACGGCCTCAATATTTTCTCTTATTAGATCACTGAACTGAGGAATCGTCCTGTTAACCAGGTCGATCAACTGATTGATCGTTCCTCCTCTTACAAGGTCGAATCCGGCAATAGAGACCAGTACTAATATTAAGGGAAATATTGAAAGAAGCGCATAGTAAGCTATCGTCGCTGCTAGAAAAGTTCCGTGGTCACCCGAGAACTTTAGATAGACTTCTTTTAGGAATCCGTAGACTGATATGATCTTATTCTTCAATTTATTTTGATATTACGGTCTGGCTCTTTGTTTGGCAAGGGAGGAGTTAAAAAGTAGGATTATTTATTGAATAAAACGATTAGTTGTCTTTCTCGTTATTATTACCAAAATATGATCTCTCTAAAGTAAATTCCTGCTGTACTCCTTTTATGGCGATCGAATCTACCGCGATGAGTTTTTGGTCGTCTTTCTTAAAATAAAGAAGTTGAAAACTATATGGTAAGCCCTCTTCTACTTCAAAAGTCCTAATTCCGGCCGCCCCGGCCGTCCCCGCGCCTACCAAGGTAGTTCCCATGATTTTTTGAATACTTGCCTTATGCGTGTGTCCGCTCAAAACAACATCGACAATACCCAGTATTTTTTTTGCGTTGCGCGGTTCGTGAGTGGCGACAATATCCGGTTTTACTTTTTCTCCTTCGACTATTCTACGTAGCTCAACGGCTCCTTTGTCGGCAAGTTCTTTGCTTTGCGATCTTCGAGCGTCTTTAGTAATCGAACTTGGGTCCGGATAACCTAAAATATCCAGCTCTTTAAAGGATATCTTCTCTCCTTTTTCCAGGACGTCGACATTTTCTATCCCATCAAGCATGGTTACAATCTCCGGTGAATCATGGTTGCCGGGGATATAAATATAAGGCACTTCAAGGCCTCTGATATTGTTTAAAAGACCGGCCTCCATCGGCGTCCCGTAGTCCGTGATGTCTCCGGTATCTATTATCAGATCTACCTTAAAATCTTTTGCGATCTGTTTTGTAAGCATAAGGCCCACCGGATTATTGTGGATATCACTTACATGCAAGACCTTTATGGATTCGTCTCTTTTAAGACCATCGCCATCCATGTTTTCTACCCGGGAATAAAAGTAGTGTAGGTTAGCGGCCAGTTTTTTTACTTCCTGGCGAAACGAGTCGAGCGTATCCAGTTTCTCTTCGATATTATTCATCAGCCATGGGGCCGCGGTAAGAAGTCCGGTATATTTTGGCTGCCTGAATTCACGATAATCATAAGTGGCAACCGTGGCAAAGGTCATAGAGCCCACAACAATAGCACCGCACAAACCACCCGCCATTACTTTGTAAACAGATCTTGGCCCGACAATAAGTCCGGCAACCGCGCCACCCGCAATAGCCAGAGTTAAGATTTTGATCAAAAAGTATGTTAACACTTCTTTTGCTTGTTTTTCCGACCTGGAAAAAATCTCTTTTTTTGACACAGAACTATCGGCCAGACTTTCTACGCTTTCAATCGAGACCCTCTCAATCTTAGCGCTAGCCTTGACAGGTGATCGGTGAGTTTTGGCGGACACCGTTCCCAGCGGGGGCAGAGTAAGTTCCGTGCTCCCTTCAAAAGCGGGTACTACCCTAAGCTCAATAGCGGCACCCTCTATATCATAAGTAGTCCTGCCAAACAGGACAACTGCAAGAAGAGCAAAGACCGTTGCTGTCAGTATAAGTAAACTAGTAACGCGATAATCTCTCAAATTCGAGCCTCACAACAATTATTTGATCGATTCTTTAGAACCGGTCATATACTATTGTGAAAAGTTGAGCATAAAAGTCAACAAATAGGCTTTATTGAACTGCGTTGAAAGCGTCTTGAAGATCTTGTTTTTGAAAGCTCCGGCCAACACAAACGCCTATTTTTTTTCTTTCTTTTTTTGAATTTTTGAGCGGATCTCCACTGAGCCTGCGGCCAGCGTCAGACGATGAACTTTGTTCACCTTGGATGCTCTTGAAATATGATCTTCGGTTATGATCTCACCCTTAGCGATTATCTTATGTCCGCCTGCGTCGGTAATATCCAGACTGGAAGTCCTGCCGACAAGAAAAGATTTCTCACGGGAACTTATAAGACTTTCCGCGTCTTTTCTTAAACCGGCCAACTTGACACCAAAATTCGACATTTGATCACTTAATCCAGTACCGATTTTAATCAATTTCTCTTTGTCTACCTCGATCTCGACATCGGTTAACGATATTATGTCATCATTTTCGACCAAGTACCCCCCGCTTGTCATAGTTACAAACGCGTTCTTACTTATTCTGATGTTTTCGAGTATCCCATCGCTCTCTCGATAACTGGACGATCTTACTTTTCCCAAGTCTTCTCCCTTAGAGCTTGTGACCTTTCCACCAATAAAGGTCGTCATTGAACCGGGGATTTTCTCATAACTGATCTCTTTTTTATGTTTGAGCGAACAACCCTTAAATAAGATGATCCTGTCATCTTCTACAATTTCAATATCGCTTATTCGCAATATTTTTATTCTCTTAAAAGGTCCTGGTTTTACCAGAAGGAAAATTAATCGCCTTTGGTCGTTATCTAAAAATATTTTTGCTACGACGCCTATGCTTACCAAATCAGACGAGAATACCCTTGCATCTAAAATGCGGGGAACTTGGATCATTTGAGTTTAAATGAGAGTCGTTTTCTGTTTATTGCCGTTAATTTAGTTTTCTTCTACATTTCCTTCAGATTTTTTTGTCGCGTCGTTTATTTTTTCTCTTGCCGACTCAGCAACATGATCTACCTGATCTTTTAGCCGATCCTTTGCCTCTTCGAGCTTGATCTTTATTTCATCGCTCTTTACCTGAACAGCCTCTTTGCCGGTATCGACCGCCTTTAATACTCGTTCTCTTTGAGACTCGTAATTATCGCGACCCTGTTCAACATATTCGTCAAACAAATCTTTTAAATCATCTCTATTCTCTTTTCCTGACTTAGGCGCGTACAACAACCCAACGACTGTCCCGACAAGACCGCCTACTACAAAACTCCAGAATCTACCTCTCACCTTAAATCACCTCCATAACTTATCATCCTTATCATATCTAATAAACAGAGCCTCATACAAGACTCACTTTCTCGAATATGCCATACCTACAAGCGCATCGACTAGTTCAATAAATTCTATACCTTCTTCTTTGGCAGCCATGGGAAGAAGACTTGTCTCCGTCATCCCCGGACTGGTATTTAATTCGAGTACCCAAGGAACACCTTTTTTATCGAGAATCATATCTACCCTGGAAACATCGCGGCACCTAAGAATTTCGTGCACCTTTAACGCGGTATCTTGAACCTTCTTTGTAATAGAATCCGATAGCCTCGCGGGAACATAATATTTTGTCGCTCCCATCGTATAGCGTGACTCAAAATCAAAGTATTCCTTTGTCGTCTCTATCTCCACAATCGGAAGAGCCACCGGCGGATCATTGCCAAGAATGGATACCGCGATCTCTTTTCCCTCAATATGTTTTTCTAATAGTACCTTGTCATCATAGCTTAAGGCACCGGTCAGCGCTTGTGTCAGATCATCTTCGTCGTTTACAAACTTTATTCCGAGCGCCGAGCCTTGACTCTCTGGCTTTACGACCAAAGGCAAGCCGATTTTTTTGACGACATCCGGAAGAGCCGCGGATGCGCCCATCTCTTTAAACGACCCCGAACTTAAAGCATAATATGGAGGGGTGGGGATATCGTTTTGACCAAAAATCTCTTTAGCAAGCAATTTATCAAAACTCACGATATTCGCGAAAACACCGGGACCGGTATATGGAATGCCCAAGATCTCCAATATTTCCTGAGCCGTTCCATCTTCACCATATTTGCCATGTAAAGCCACATAAGCAATGTCAGGTTTTAATTTTATTAATTTTTCGACCAGGGTTTCATCTACATCCATCGCAGTCGCCAAATGGCCTTTTTCCACCAACGCTTCAAAAACGCGACGACCACTCTTAAGAGACACTTCTCTTTCGAGCGAGCGTCCTCCCATCAAAACCGCTATCTTCATAAAACCTCCTCCGGTATGATAAATCGAATTAATCGGCTATATAGCAACAGTTCTCACTTGCTTTTTTTCAACCTATCCGCTACTGAGTGATAAAGTGAGATCTGATTTTTTACGACCGCTGCCAAACGTTTTATTCCTTCTTCTATCTCTTCTTCTTCCGGATAACAAAAAGCCAGCCTCATAAAATTTTGTCCGCTGCCGTCCGTATAAAAAGCTCTTCCGGGTACGTACACGACTTTTTTCGAAATAGCCTCAGCTAACATCTCGGTAGTATCGATAAATTCCGGTAACTTTGCCCAGACAAAAAAACCGCCCTCGGGTTTTGTCCAAGACGCCTCTTTTGGAAAATACTCTTCAAGACTATCCAGCATGACCTGGCATCTCGACCTATACCTGCTGACCAGATTATCCAGATACTTATTTAAATCATTGTTATTAAAAAAGTTTTCGACGAGTCTTTGAGTAAACGAGCTTGTGCAGAGATCAGCAGATTGCTTACCAAAGATCACTTTTTCTAAAATCGGTTTCGGGGCTATCAACCATCCGAGCCTAACGCCGGGGGAAAATATTTTAGAAAAGGTTCCCAGATAGATGGTGTTCTCATCCATCGACCTAAGAGAGGGTATGTCTTTTCCTTTAAAGCGCAAGCGACCATATGGGTTGTCCTCCACTATCAGCAGATCGTACTCTTTCGCCAGCTTTAATATCTTTTTTCTCCTTGCCATCGAAAGTGTGATTCCAGCGGGGTTGTGGAAGTTAGGTACAACATATAAATACTTTGCTCTTCTGCCTTTTTTAGAAAGGCTTCTTAATTTCTCTTCTAATTTTTCAACAATGATCCCGTGTCGATCAAGAGGTACGCTTTCGAAGTTTGGTTGATATCCGGCGAAAGCGCTAAGAGCGCCCAAATAACTGGGTGCCTCAACTATAACCGTATCTCCGGGATCGATAAATATTTTTGCTACCAGATCCAACCCCTGCTGCGAGCCGCCAGTGACTATGATCTCTTCCTGATCTACATATACACCGTCTGCTGCCATAATACTTACAATGTGTTTTTTTAAGCCGACATGTCCCTCGGAGGGCCCATACTGAAGGGCCGCGTTTCCCTCAAGTCTCATCGTCTCCCTCACAGCCGCGACGATCTTTTCCTCTCTTAGGCCCTTGGTATACGGTAGCCCCCCGGCCAGAGATATTATATCCGGCCTTGAAGACGTCACGCTCAAGAGGTCTCTTACGGCAGAAGACTTTAGGTCTTTTGCTCGTTCCGCGTAAAGTTCGGCCCATTTATCAAACTGATACTGAGACAATTTGTCACCTTGTTAATAACTTTCCTGACAATATAACATTTTTATTATCAAATAACTTAGCTGTCTTTTTATTAAAAAACCGTTTTTTGTGTTTTTAAAAAACGAGCATACTAATACATTGCTTTTATGCACAGGGTTTTCCACTTAATGTTTTTACTTGACACCCCACTCTGCCTGGAGAAACGTTGAGTTTTTTGTTTTTCCCCACCTTGCTAGCTGGTCATTGCTTTGATATACTTACATCGTTTGTTTATCGGGGCGCTCCTTTTCTCCGCAACCGCTAAAAACGCTTTTTTCATTTATCGCATTTTGAAAACATACGAAAACTTTTTTACCATTTATCTGCTTTTTTGTCTAAAAAAACAGATATCGTGTCATTTGTTTTCCACAGTTGTGGAGATGTCTGTGGAAAAAACGGTGTTAGCGCTGGTAGGCTATTGTCACAAGATTTAAGGTATTTTATCTGAACTTTGGTTTAAGTGGTTTTTTTTTCTAATTATTACAACATGTTTTGTTCAAAACTTTGTTAATAAACGATTATGAGACGAGATGTATCATGGGTGTTTTTCTAGAGAAGATTTCAAAGGGAGACGTTGACGACGATCAAGAAAAAAGCGTTGCCCGGTTAGCCGTTTATGATAATCTGAAAGTCAGCCCCCGGGTCATAGAGTTATCCGCGTCAGGGTTTGATGATTTTATAAGTCTTTTGGCGTCAAAAGCTTATCAAACATCACAAGAAAAGGGAGGTTCTGTCCCTTTTACCGTCATAAAGGAAGTGGTGGAAAACCTTATCCACGCCTATTTTAAAGAGGTCACCATTACAATACTAGACGATGGAAACACTATAAGAATATCCGACCAGGGTCCGGGGATCCAAAATAAAAACAAAGCCATGTTGCCTGGTTTTTCCACCGCTACTTCGAAAATGAGGGATTTTATTAAGGGTGTCGGCTCGGGTCTTCCGGTAGTAAAGGAGTCGATCTCTTTTTTAGGCGGAACCATCTCGGTTGAGGACAACATAGACCAAGGAACCGTTATAACCTTAAAAGTTCCTAAAGATAAAGAAGTGGTCCCCAAAAAGAACGAGGGTGGGCAAGAAGAGGTTTTCAAGAACAAGCTTACAGACAGACAAAAAAAGGTCTTATTTTTAGTAACCGAGCTTGGTTCGGCTGGTCCCTCAAGGGTCGCGTCAGAGCTCAACATCTCTCTTAGTACAGCCTTTAGAGACCTTGCTTTTTTGGAGAAACTAGACCTTATAAAAACGGTCGCTAATGGAAAAAGGTTTTTGACAAGTAGTGGTCTTGAAAAACTAGACCACTACCTAGACTCATAGAAAGGTTTAGATGGAAGAATTAAACAAGGTATGGGAAGAGACTCTTGATATAATCAAGTCTCAATTAAATCTACCCACCTTTAATATGTGGTTTATAAACACGCGCCCCCTAGAGCTCGATGACGAAAAATTTGTATTGTCTGCCCCGAACAAGTTCGCCAAAGAATGGCTTGAATCCAGATACCTCTCTTTGATCAGCGGCTCTCTTCATGAAGTTATCGGCCAAGAGGTATCGGTTTCTCTGGTCCTCGCTGCCGACTCTGTTGATTCCTTTGAAAAAACAACCCCCCAAGAGACAATCGCGGTCAAACCTATGCCCGGAACATTATCTGATAAAAGCCATTCTGAACTTAAATATACATTTGACTCGTTTGTAATCGGCGCAAGCAACAGGTTTGCCCATGCCGCGGCCCTTGCTGTTGGGGAAAAACCCTCTAAGGCATATAACCCTCTGTTTATCTATGGTGGGGTCGGTCTGGGAAAGACCCACCTCCTTCAAGCGATAAATAATTATATTTTAAGTCACTACCAACACTTTAAGACAAAATACGTATCTTCGGAAAAATTTACCAATGATTTTATTAACTCGATCAGAGATAAAAACAAGATCGTCGGTTTTCAAAAAAGATACCGCGACAACGATGTGTTGTTGATAGATGATATCCAGTTTCTGGAAAACAAAGAGGCAACCCAAGAAGAATTTTTTCATACATTTAATACTCTTTATGAAGCGGGCCGTCAGATAATAATATCGAGCGACAGACCGCCAAAAGATATAGCGACTCTTGAGGATCGCCTAAGAACAAGGTTTGAATCCGGTCTCACCGTCGACATTCAACCTCCCGACATAGAAACCAGAATTGCTATCCTTAGAAAACAAGTCCAGTACAAAAACATCACCGTAAAAGATGACATCCTAGAAATGATCGCTGCTAAAATCCAGTCAAACATTCGTGAACTTGAGGGAGCACTCACGCGTATTGTCGCTTACTCATCACTTACAAACCACGATATAACCGTCGAAATGGCGGAAGATATTTTAAAAGATATATTTCCCGACCATGAGGTAAGACCGGTTACTATCGACCTGATACAAAAAGAGGTCAGTCGTTATTTCCGTCTCTCTGTTACCGATCTTATAAGCAAAAAAAGATCTCACCCTGTCCTTCTTCCAAGACAAATCGCGATGTATCTCGCGAGGGATCTGACAGATCTTTCTCTTCCTAAGATTGGAGCTAAGTTTGGGGGACGCGACCATACCACCGTATTACACGCCGTCTCTAAGGTCGAAAAGATGTTAAATGAGCAACGCGATGTCTATAATCAGATAAAAGATCTCACAAACAAGATAAAACAAAAGTGTTGATAATATTGTTAATAACTATTGGGTTGTTTAGTTCTTAAGGATTTATCAACCGTTTCCACTATTTCGTCTACAACCTTATCAACAAACCCGCGGGTTCGGTGTTTATTGTAAATAGATGTTTTTCCACATAATAACAGCGACTATAACTATGACTATATTTTTAAGTCTAAGTAATATATAAATAAGAGGGAGGCCTAACTTGTTAATAAAGTGCTTAAAAGAAGATCTTTTTTCTGCTCTTCAAATAGTCCAAAAAGGTGCTGCGGTACAGACTACCCTTGAAATACTATCCGGAATAATGCTGGAAGCGGAAGGTAACTCTCTTTTACTCCATGCTACAAATCTGGAGATATCCATCAAGACTTCTATCGAAGCGACCATTGAAAGAAACGGTAAGACCATAGTGCCGGCAAAACTAATTGTCGATATCGTAAAAAATCTCTCTGACGGTGTTTTAGAGCTAAGTATTGATCCAAACGAAGGACAAGACCTTACCATTAAAGCTAAGAACTCCGACTATAAACTACGAACGCTTCTACCAGAGGATTTTCCTGAATTTCCAAGTGTTGATTCAAAACTAAAAATTGAAACACGCGCAAGCGATCTACACGATGCTTTAAAGCAGACCTTAAGAGCGGTATCCAGAGACGAGACAAGACCGATACTGAACGGCATTTTATTTAGAATGGAAGAAGATAACCTAAAAGTAGTAGCAACCGACAGTTACCGATTAGCGGTAAGAGATATTAAACTAAACTCAAAGATAGCTGAAAAGATAGAGATAGTCGTTCCCTGGCGCGCTCTTGATGAACTCCAAAAAATTATTCCCAGTACCATAAAAAACGTAAACATCTCTATCAGTGAAAATCAAATATTATTTGAAATGACGGGTATTGTTTTTATTTCAAGGTTAATAGAGGGACAGTTTCCCAACTATCAACAATTGCTTCCCGACAACTATAAACTGAAACTGAAACTGGAAAGAGAAGATTTTATTGGAGCTGTAACCAGGGCTGCTTTGGTTGCCCAAAAAAATCAGTCAATAAAACTAAAGCTGGACAACGAGAGATTGATAGTCAGCTCTTTCACCCAGGGTGTGGGTGAGGCCCAGGAGGAACTGTCTGTAATAACAAGTGGTGGAAGTGAGATAGAAATTGCTTTTAACGCTCAATATTTACTGGATGGAATTCAGGGCATAAAAAATCAAAACATTAATCTGGATCTCAATGATTCTGTAAGTCCGGGGCTGTTAAGCAAAGAAGACGATAATAGTTTTTTCTATCTTATCATGCCGATAAGAGTTGGAAGCTAGTTTGCTAAAACTCGAAGGCATATTGGCGGAAACCACCAAGTTGCTCGGTATCTCATCCAGGTTGGAGGATGAAAAAATAATTGGATACTGGCAATCGATTTTAAAAAAAGAACAACTAAACAACTCACAGGCTCTACGTTTTAAAAGAGGTATCCTTTACGTTGGTACAACCAGCCCGTCTTGGGCTCACCACCTGACGATCAACAAGAAAAGCTTCCTGGAAGCGTTAAATAAACTAACAGACAAAAAAATCAAAGATATCAGATTTTCTTCATCGGAATCGATAGCAAAAAAGAGTGGTAGTTTTGAGTAAAAACATTATTAATATTTTATGATAAGATGATGACGGCCACTTGGTAGAAGGGAAATCTGTTGGTAAAAAAACCGGCCTATAGCGGCAAGGATATTACTGTTCTTGAGGGTCTCGAGGCTGTTAGAAAACGCCCGAGCATGTATATAGGCAGCACCAGCGCAAAAGGTCTTCACCACCTGGTTTACGAAGTAGCCGACAACAGTATAGACGAGGCGCTTGCCGGTTATTGTGACCTTATCGGGATTACCCTCAACGAAGATAATTCAGTTACCGTTGTCGACAATGGCCGGGGTATTCCGGTAGACAATGTACCAAAATATAAAAAACCTGCGGTCGAAATAGTTCTAACCATTCTTCATGCCGGCGGTAAGTTCGGCGGGGAAGGATATAAAGTATCGGGTGGTCTCCACGGGGTAGGACTTTCTGTTGTAAACGCTTTATCAAAACAACTAAAGGTTGAAGTGACCCGGGGTGGCGGTATTTATGAACAAGAGTATGAGGTAGGAAAACCCACAACAGAGCTGAAAAAAACAGGCGATAGCGATAAAACCGGAACCTCAATAACGTTTTTAGCCGACGACGACATCTTCGAGGATATGGAATACAACTTCGACACATTAGCCCAGCGGATGAGAGAGACCGCTTTTTTAAACAAGGGTTTAAAGATAACCCTAAACGATAAAAGACCGGGGCAAGAAAGAGAGGTTGAGTACTCTTACGATGGGGGAATCGTTGATTTTGTAAAATATCTAAATACCAACAAAGATCCGCTTCAGGAAAAGATCGTATATTTTGATAGAAAAAAAGATGACGCCGAGGTAGAGATAGCAATGCAATACAACCAAGGCTACACAGAGAGCATCTTTACCTTCGCGAACAACATAAACACCCACGAAGGCGGGACGCATCTAATAGGTTTTAAAAACGCCCTGACTCGAACCGTAAACGATTACGCGAGAAAAAAGGGGCTTCTAAAAGAGAAAGACACCAACTTAAGCGGGGAAGATGTCCGCGAAGGTCTAACAGCAATAATAAACGTTAAAATGAGAGACCCCCAGTTTGAGGGACAGACAAAAACTAAGCTTGGGAACTCTGAGATAAGAGGGCTTGTCGAGAGCGCTATGTCAGAGAAGTTGGCGGAGTTTTTGGGAGAAAACCCGGGCGAAGCAAGGATTATGATCGCCAAATCTCTTGATGCCGCAAGGGCGAGGGCGGCGGCAAGAAAAGCCAAAGAACTTACAAGGCGAAAATCCTTACTGGAAAGCACGACGCTGCCTGGAAAACTTGCCGATTGTTCCATTCAAGACCCAAGGTTATGCGAGATATATATAGTCGAGGGCGACTCCGCCGGAGGTTCGGCCAAGCAGGCCAGAGATAGAAGCTTTCAAGCCATCCTTCCTCTTAAGGGCAAGATCTTAAATGTTGAAAAAGCCAGAATAAACAGGGTTTTGGCTAGCGAGGAGATCTTGGCGATGATCACGGCGATGGGCACAAATATCGGGGATAGTTTTGATATCGATAACGCAAGATATCATAAGGTGATCATTATGACAGATGCCGATGTCGACGGAGCTCATATCAGGACACTTATCCTAACTTTTATCTATCGATATATGAAAGAGCTGCTCGATGCCGGTTTTGTCTATATAGCACAACCCCCTCTTTACAGATTGTCTTATGAAGGCAAGCATCATTACGCTTATAACGACAGAGAGATGGAAGAGATAGCAAGATCCAGAAAGAATAAAAAAATGAATCTTCAAAGATATAAGGGCCTTGGTGAGATGAATCCGGACCAACTATGGGACACAACAATGGATCCGGAAAACAGGACGCTTCTAAAGGTCAATCTAGACGACGCGGCTTTTGCGGACGAGATCTTTACTACTTTGATGGGAGATAAGGTAGAGCCGAGGAGAGCGTTTATTTTAAAACACGCTAAGGACACAAGATTTCTTGATATCTAATGACAGATAAGATTGATATAGATAAAGAGCTTGTAAAATTAAAAGAAGAGAATGAAAAAGAATTTAAAAAAATAGTAAGGAAAAGCGGGCTTTTTATGGTGGCTCTCAGCGTTTTGCTGGCTGCGACGTTTTTCTATATTTTTTACTTAAGCCCGAGGCAAACGACGGATATCTTGATAGTGATAACCGCAATTATGGTAAGTGTGGCGCTTTTTGCCATGGGGCTAAAAAGGTATTTGGAGTAGCTCTTTTATGAAAACCGACCTTAGAAAGGAAAAGTCTTGGAACCGGTAATGGGTAAGATCGGCCATGTAGATATAGAAGATGAAATGAAGAACTCCTATATAGATTACGCGATGAGCGTAATCGTGGGGAGGGCCCTTCCTGATGTTAAAGACGGATTAAAGCCGGTTCACAGAAGAGTGCTCTACGCCATGTTCGATCAGGGAATGCTGCCTAATAAGAGATATGAAAAATGTGCCGCTACCGTCGGCGAAGTACTTAAGAAATACCACCCACACGGTGACAGTGCTGTCTACGATACGCTTGTCAGAATGGCTCAGGACTTTTCTCTTAGATATCCACTGATCGACGGACAAGGTAACTTTGGTTCCGTAGATGGAGATTCAGCCGCCGCCTATAGGTATACCGAGGCCCGTCTTTCGAAGATAGCGATGGAGCTTTTAAGGGATATTCAAAAAGACACGGTAGATTTTATTCCTAATTTTTCAGAGACAACAAAAGAGCCTGTGGTTCTTCCGGCCAGATTTCCTAACTTGCTTGTAAATGGGTCATCCGGCATAGCTGTGGGGATGGCTACCAACATCCCGCCCCACAACCTTAACGAAGTCATAGATGGGGTCATCATGGCTATAGATAAACCTGATCTTGAGGTCGAGGATTTAATGGAAGTCATTAAGGGACCGGATTTTCCGACTGCCGGGATCATTATGGGAAGAGAAGGAATAGATAGCGCTTTCAAGACGGGGCGCGGCAGTATCAAGGTTAGAGGAAGAGCCGGTATCGAAGAAGCAAAAGGAAACCGGATGCGGATCATCGTCAGCGAACTTCCATATCAGGTTAACAAAGCCCGCTTAACAGAGAAAATAGCCGAACTGGTAAGAGATAAAAAAATAACTGAAATATCCGATCTTCGCGACGAGTCCGATCGAAGCGGTATGAGGCTCGTGATCGAACTAAAAAGAGATTGTATACCACAAGTTGCTTTGAACAAGTTGTATAAACATACACAACTCGAAAATACTTTCGGGGTTATTATGCTGGCCTTGGTAGACGGGGTACCGAAAACTTTAAACCTTAAGAGCATGATCGGCCACTATGTAAATCATCAGGAAAACATTATAACCAGGCGGACCAAGTATGAGTTAAAGCAAGCGGAAGACAGGGCTCATATTCTGGAAGGGGTGCTTGTCGCTCTAAATAATCTAGATGAGATTATCAAAACAATAAAAGCATCTAAAAACCCCGATGAGGCGCGGACGAAGCTGATTGAGGGTTGGGACCTTACCGAGATACAAGCTCAAGCCATTCTAGATATGCGACTCCAGCGATTGACCGGCCTGGAAAGAGAGAAGGTCGAAAAAGAGCATAAGGAGTTGTTGGAAACAATAAAAAGATTGATGGGGATCCTGGCAGACAAAGATAAGATCCATTCCATCATCAAAGAGGAACTTTTAGAGGTAAAAAGGGTTCACGGTGATGAAAGAAGGTCGGTAATAACCAGCGCCGAAGGCGAAATAGATATAGAGGATTTGATAGCTGAAGAGGATATGGTCATTACGATTACTCACTCGGGCTATCTAAAGCGACAGCCGGTCACGACCTATCGAAAACAAAGACGCGGTGGACGCGGCATCGTCGGGATGAACTTGAAAGAAGAGGATTATGTAGAACATCTCTTCATTTCTTCCACCCACCACTACATCCTGTTCTTCTCAAACAAGGGCAAGGTTTATAGATTGAAAGTGCATGAACTCCCCGTGGGGAGCAGGCAGTCTAAAGGTCAGTCTGTCGTTAATGTTCTGCCGTTCGCTTCCGATGAAAAGATAGCCGCGGTTATAACGGCCAAAGATTTTGAGTCAGACAAGTACTTGATGATGGGTACAAAAAAAGGAAGAGTCAAAAAGACAGAGTTTGGCCTATATAATACCGCGAGAAGAGACGGGATCATCGCGATCAGCTTAAGGGAAGAAGATGAACTTATCAGCGCCAGACTTACAACCGGCGAAAGCGATATAATGCTCGTTTCCACTCAAGGACAGGCAATCAGGTTCAGTGAGGAAGACGTAAGATCTATGGGGAGGACGGCCTCCGGCGTAAAAGGGATGACGGTCCCCGGCGATCATGAAGTACTATCGATGGAAGTGGCAAGAGATGACGCCTCACTATTTGTAATAACGGAGAACGGTTTTGGCAAGAGAACGTTGATCAGCCAATATCGAGTCCAGCACCGGGGCGGACGCGGTGTAAAAACAATAAAAGCCACAGATAAAAAAGGAAGGTTAGCGGGGGTTATGATGGTCATGCCGCCTCATGAGGTGATGATCGTTTCCAGTCATGGAATAATAATTCGCCTCCCAGCCGACGGGATCTCTCAGACTGGAAGAGATACTCAAGGGGTAAAGATTATGAAGCTCAAAAAAGGCGATAAAGTGAGCGCTATCGCCCGAGTTGTCGCTACAAAGAGCGAGGACGATGATCTTGATGAAGAGGAATTCGAAGAAGGAGAGATGGAAGAAGGAGAGAACGAAGAGTAACGGTGTAGAGATATTTGATCATACCGCCGATACGGGAATAAGATGTCGTACAGAGCATCTGGAAGATATTTTTAAATTGATGGCGCTCTCCCTTATGGCTTTGATGGTCGACACGGACAACATAGCGATCAATAAAGAAAGAGAGATCAGCGTAGTCGCAACCGACATCGAATCTTTATTGGTCGAATGGTTAAACGAGATTATTTATCTTCTGGAAACGGAAGATTTTTTATTTAAGGATTTTGAGATCTTAAAAGTGGAGGCTAACAAGTTAAGAGCCACCGGTTTTGGGGAGACATTTTTAGCCGACAAACATGTGGTCGAGCAACAAGTCAAAGCCTGCACCTACCATCTTTTAGAATTAAAAAAGACACATGATGGCTGGTTCGGCCAGGTAATATTAGATGTTTAGCGTAAAAGGGGACATACAGATTATCGAGCTTTGTTTAACGGGTAGGTTTTTATCATGATCGAATCGATGGAAAAAATAGAAGATACGATTTTTAAGATACCCACTTCTTATAGGAGCGGGATGAGAGTGCCCGGGATCATTATCATAAGCGACGAGCTAATAGACGCAGCTTTAGATGTAAACGCTATTGAGCAGGTGGTAAACGTAGCACATCTCCCCGGGATCGTTAAAGCGTCATACGCGATGCCTGATATTCATTGGGGGTATGGGTTTCCGATCGGCGGGGTAGCCGCCACTGATCTTGAGACGGGTGTCGTCTCGCCGGGCGGGGTTGGATACGATATTTCCTGTGGTGTAAGACTAATAAGGACAGACCTGGATGCCGCGGAAGTGATAAGCGATATACCAGAGCTGATGCATGGTCTTAGCAGAAACATTCCCAAAGGATTGGGGCGAGGGGGAAGGATCGCCTTGTCTCCAAAAGATATGGATGCCGTTCTAAAAAACGGATGTCGTTGGGCGGTTTCGAACGGGTACGGGTGGAGCGAGGATCTTTCAACGATCGAACAAGGCGGGACCTATGGCGGAGCAGATCCGGAGCTTGTCAGTGATCAAGCAAAAAAAAGAGGTAAAAATCAACTTGGCACCATTGGCTCAGGTAATCATTTTGTCGAAATCCAAAGGGTAGATGAGGTCTACGACGAAAGAAGCGCGCGGATCTTCGGCGTACATAAAGGACAGCTTGTCATCATGGTGCATAGCGGATCAAGGGGACTCGGCCATCAGGTATGCACCGATTACATTAAGGAAACGCAAGAGGTGACTAATAAACTAAAAATAAATCTCCCGGACAGGCAGCTGGCCTGTGCTCCGATAAGCGACCCCGTCGGAGCGAACTATCTCGCGGCAATGGCAGCCGCCGCCAACTATGGCTTGACCAATCGCCAGTGTATTGCCCACTGGGTTAGAGATACGTTTGAGCGTCATTTTAAAAGTAGCGCGAAAAGGCTGGGGATGGATCTTGTCTATGATGTCTCGCACAACATTGCCCAGATAGAAGACCATTATGTTGATGGGAGCCTTCGTCGGCTCTGTGTTCATCGTAAAGGGGCGACCAGGGCATTTGGTCCCGGTTCAATCGAGGTGACAGAGAGATATCGCGATGTGGGTCAACCGGTCATAGTTCCCGGAGATATGGGAAGGGCCTCATTTCTTTTGAGCGGAACGGCGGAAGCGATGGACCTGACATTTGGGTCAACCTGTCACGGGGCGGGAAGATTGTTAAGCCGGAAAAGCGCAAAAAAACAGATAAATGGGGCGGACTTAAGAAAAGAACTGGAGGAGGCCGGTATCGTGGTTGAAGCTGGGAGCATGTCGGGTCTGGCCGAGGAGGCTCCAAAAGCCTACAAAGACATAGACCTTGTGGTCGATGCTTGTGTCAGGGCCAAAATATCCAAAAAAGTGGCCAGACTAAAACCACTGGGGGTTTTAAAAGGTTGACATCTTGGTCGGATCTAACTTAAGTTAATAGTCCGGGGAAGTCATTGATCGGGGTAGATGGTGTCCACCTTAAAGGAAAGAACTTCCGGTTTTTTTATCTTCATCAATATGTATCGGTGGTTGACGTGGTTGCTGGCAACCGTTTTACTGCTGATCGGAGCCACGCCAAAAATATCGTTGCCGCTTGCAGCAAGCGTTTTTACCGCTGTCTTTTTCTATAATCTTCTGTTTACTATTTTTCCAAAACAAATAGAGACCCTTTTGAGACGCTATCCGATCGTCATCTCTTTTGATGTCATCTTTTGTTTTTTTCTGTTGGCGCTCTATGGTTGGCGTTCTCCGTTTTACCTATATACCTTCGCGCCGGTATTGATGGCAAGTTATCTGTGGAGGACAGTCGGTGGTTTGGTGATCGCGGCCGCTTCTGCGGCTTTCTATTTTTTAGCTGTTTCACTAAATGGTCTTACCTGGAAAGAATTAAAAGCTCAAGGCTTCATGGACATGCATATCGCCCAGGTCTTCGACTACTTTCTTCTCGCGATTTTCTTTTCATACCCCGTTTTATTGATGACGCGTTTAAATAAGGCAAACGATAAATTGAAAGAGACAAGATCAAGTCTTGAAAGTTCCAGGCAGCGCTTATCTACTCTTCAAGGTGTCAGCTCCACTATCCAGTCAAGTTTTGATGTCGATCAGATCCTGGAAAAGATTGTTTCGGCTCTGATTGAGGAATTAAACATCGGCCGCGCTACAATCGGTTTTTTTAGAAAGGATGAAAAGATTAGTTGGAAGATATCATCTCCCGACAACCGTTTTTGTGAGCAGTTGGAAGCCCTTGAAGACCAGTCGGCTTTTACCGGCATCCTGATAAAAAAAGAACCTTCCATTATCGAGGATTCGGGAGTCGGAGAATTTATCAGCGCCTTTGGTCACGGGAATATTATATTACTCCCATTGTTTGATCAGGAAGATAGCTGCTTTGGAATAATGATGATCGATGATCTAAATATCGATTTCGCGACCGACTCGGAAGAGGTTGAACTACTTACCCTATTTGCGCAACATACATCGATCTCTATTCAAAACGCTTGGTTATACGGTAAATCTGAAGAGTTGGGAATAGAGAGGGAAAGAAATCGTATGTCGATGGATATGCATGACAATGTGATTCAAAAACTATTCGGGATGAGGTTGCTTGTGGATAGTTGTCTTAAAGAAACCAGTGGTGATGAGATAAGAGAAAAATTGAAACTGATTCAGCGGACTTCGGCCGAAACCTTAAGCGAGCTTCGATCAACCCTTGACGACGTGGTAGAGGAGGGCTTAGATGACGAGAAGTTTTCTCAGCTAGTCAGCGTTTTAAGGGATAGGGTTTTGGAGGTAAGTGATATTAAGATAGATCTCAAGATCTCGGGAAAAGAGATCAGTTTGCCAAAGATGGTCAAAAAGGATCTCTATCTGGCGACAAGCGAGGCAATAAGTAATGTTGTCAAACACTCCAAAGCGGAGGGTCTAAAAATTGACATAATATTTGACTTAAGCGATGTTTCGGTCGTGATAACAGATGATGGCATAGGTTTTGAATATAAACCGACGGAAGATAGAAAAGGACATGGTCTAAAAAACATCATCAAACGAGCGGAGAAAAAAGGATGGTACGCCACGATAGAAAGCTGTGAAGACAAAGGAACAACGGTCTCTATAAAAGCCCCCTTAAAAGAGAGTGAAGTCAAAGTCGTCAGTAACTAAGCGCTCACTTTTTTGTAAAAGCGTAATGGCCTATTTTTTTATCAAGACTCCAATAGTCGGTCGCGAGATAGACAAACGGGTCTATCGCCTCAAAATCGAATTTTCCCTTCTTATCTAAGAAAGCATCGTCAACATGGCTTGCGACAACCCGGCAGATAAATAGATTATGTGTCCCAAGCGTTAACTCTTGCTCGACCTTAGTCTCTAAAGAAACAGGACACTCTTTAATTAGAGGAGGACTGACGAGCTTAGCCTTTTCTTTAGTCAAGCCGGACGTCGAAAATTTATCAGTATTTCGACCGCTGACTGTTCCACAGTAATCAGTCTCCCTTAATATGGCGGCGGTCGGTAGGTTAACGACCAATTCTTTAGTATCTTTCAAGAGCGTGTAGGAATGTCTTTGGGGTCTAATGCTGGCGCTGATCATAAAAGGTTCAGAACAGACGACCCCAACCCAAGCGAGGGTAATAATGTTGGCGTTATCTGATTTATCGACCGTAGTTACCAGGGCGACTGGCGTTGGAAACGGAGCCCCGGAAATCGACTTTTCTATTTTTGGCATCTTTATCCTTTCGTATGGTGAGATTATTTAATTGTAATATATTATAGCCGAAACCCGCCTAGTTTAATGTGTTGTGCAAAGCAAGATTGAATTTTGGCGTTCAATAGATCGTAAGCAGAAAAACCATTGCGTATAACCGATCTTACTGTGCTATGTTACTTGGAAACAACAATTACTGAAAAGCGGCAAAAATAAATGAAAGAAACAGAACTTGTATTGTTTGATCTTGACGGGACTCTTATAGATACGATCGATCTTATATATTTATCTTTTAAGCACGCGACCACGATAGTTTTGAATGAGGATCTTAGCCGGGAAAAACTTCTAAGAAATATAGGCAGGCCTTTGTTGGATCAGATGAAGGTCTTTTCAGAGGAAAAAAAAGAAGATCTGATGAGTACCTATCATGAGTATAATTTTAAGAATCATGACCGGATGGTCTCGGCTTATCCGGGTGTCCCAAAAGTTTTGGGAGAGCTGTCAAAGAGTTCAAGAATAGGTGTCGTTACTTCGAAGCGAAGAGACCTGGCTTTAAGGGGAATAGAGCTCTGTGGGCTTAGCGGCTATATCGAAAAAGTGGTGGCGATGGAAGATACGACGGAGCACAAACCCGGCCCGGCGCCGGTATTACTCGCTCTTAAAGAATTCGATATCAAAAAAGAGAAAAGTATTTTTATCGGTGACAGTCCATTTGATATTCAAGCGGGAGAGGCAGCGGGCGTTGAGGCCGTCGGTGTTACATGGGGGCCTTTTTCGAAAAAAGAATTATTGAAAAATAAGCCGGATCATATAATCGATCAAATTGAGGAACTTCTTAAAATAACCGGTTAGTTCTAGGCGGCGATGTCTATCAGGTGGTCAAGAGCTTCTTTTTCGTTGGTAAAAAGATCGAACATGTAGACAAGGCCGGTTACCGAGAGGACGCGCTGGACGAATTTATTTCCGACGATAACCATAGAGCCCCCGTTTTCTTTTACTTTATCCAGCGAACGGATAAGCATTCCCAGGCAGGTGCTGTCTAAGAAACTGAGTTGTTTAAAGTTCAGGAGTATGTTGATCTTATCGTTTTTGATCTGTTCGATAACGGCATCATGAACCTCGACGCAGTTGTTGGAATCCAACTGGCCGGTAACGTATATAATCGAGTAATTATCTTTTGCTCTTATCTCAATAAATAGTTCCATAGTCTTCACCCAAAATTGATATTCCCTTGATTGTAAGGGTAGAAACTTTATCAATTATATAGAGCGTAAGATTGCATGGTAGTTGATATGTGTCTCACAGATGTTATGATTTTCAAGGTAGATCGTTGGCTTAACTCTTGCCATACCGCCAGACTGCTGATAAAATTCTACCTTAACGGCCATTTTGGGCTACCTAATTTAATGCTTCGTGTCTTTGAAAAACATTGTTATCAATTATTTGTTTAACACTCGCTATTTAAGAAAGACGCGGGTTTGAAAATTATAAAGACTATAGATGATGAAACAAGGAGGAGTTTGTGAAGACGGATCTGGAAATTGCTCAAGAAGCCACCATGTTGCCTATTAAAGAGATCGCGGCAAAGCTTGGTATTGAAGAAGGCGAACTAGAGCTTTATGGAAATTATAAAGCCAAAGTCTCTCTCGACCTTCTAAAGAGACTAGAAGGAAGGCCAAACGGAAAATATATCGACGTAACCGCTATTAATCCTACGCCACTTGGTGAAGGCAAGACTGTTACAACGATCGGATTAACCTTAGGTCTTAACAAGATCGGTAAGAACGCAATCACCTGTATCAGGCAGCCATCTCTTGGCCCGGTCTTTGGTATTAAAGGTGGAGCAGCCGGCGGAGGATATTCTCAAGTAGTGCCGATGGAAGACTTTAATCTTCATTTTACCGGCGACATTCATGCTATCAGCATAGCTAATAATTTACTGGCGGCTTTTATTGATACAAGCATTATGCAAGGAAATCCCTTGGATATTGATCCTTACTCCATTACATGGAACCGTGTCGTGGATGTAAGCGACCGCGCTCTGCGTGAGATAATCGTCGGTCTTGGCAAAAAGACCAACGGGCGTCCGCGGCAGACAGGGTTTGATATCGCGGTAGCCTCTGAGGTTATGGCTATTATGGCAATGGCGACCAGCTTAAAAGATCTACGTAAGCGCCTTGGTCGGATCATAATCGGAACAAACAATAGCGGAGAACCGGTAACCGCTGAGGATCTGAAGTGCGCTGGCTCAATGACGGTGCTATTAAAAGACGCTCTGATGCCCAACTTGATTCAGACAATAGAAAATACGCCTGTTTTTGTTCACTGTGGTCCGTTTGCTAACATCGCTCAGGGAAACAACTCAATTATCGAAGATTTCATGGCTCTTAAATTAGGTGACTATGTTGTAACCGAGAGTGGTTTTGGTGCCGATATGGGGGCAGAAAAGTTTCTAAATATTAAGTGCCGTTATAGTGGCCTAAGGCCGGACGCTGCGGTTGTGGTCTGTACGATCAGGGCGCTTAAGATGCACAGCGGTAAATATACCGTCGTTGCCGGACAGCCGATGGATCCGGCGCTTACAAGCGAGGATCTTGAAGGCGTTAAACAAGGCGCTGTCAATCTGCAGGCGCACGTTGAGAACATGAAGAAATTTGGTGTACCGGTTGTAGTGGCAATTAATCGCTTCGCTGCCGATACAGATGGTGAGATAGAGCTGGTTAGAAAATTAGCTATTGAAGCCGGCGCCGACGAAGTAGCGCTAAGTGACGTTCACGCGAAAGGCGGTGAGGGCGGAGTCGAGCTTGCCGAAGCAGTAGTTAGAGCCGCGGAACTGCCTAGTGACTTTAAGTTTCTTTATGAGGACGATATTTCGATCAAAGAGAAGATTAATACTATCGCTACCGAGATATATGGCGCCGATGGCGTCGATTACTCTCCGGAAGCGGAGGCTAAGGTAAAGCTTTATACGGAGATGGGACTATCTAATTTGCCAATCTGTATGGCAAAGACACATCTTTCTCTATCGCACGATCCAAAACTAAAAGGACGACCTAAGGGATTTAGGTTACCGGTCAGGGATATTAGAGCATCGGTCGGGGCCGGTTTTCTTTATGCCCTTTGTGGAGATATGATGACTATGCCCGGTCTGCCTGCCGTACCTGCAGGCACAAAGATCGATATTGATGAAAATGGTGTTGTCGTAGGGTTATTTTAAAGACTGCTGATATTTGGGCGGCTTAGACTGGGCTGATAGGCTGTTCATATGGTGAAAATATTATTTAAGCCGACAAACCGGTCGGTCGATGTCGATAAGGGCGAAAACCTTTTACAGGCGGCGGCTATGGCGGATGTGCACATCAATGCGTCATGCGGCGGCGCCGGTACTTGCGGCAAGTGTAAGGTCGTAGTATCGGGAGACGGTTACAGCTCAGACAATAGATCAAGACTGACAAGTCAGGAGATCGAAGAAGGATATGTCCTGGCTTGTCAGACTACGGTAACCGGCGACCTAACTGTCGTCGTACCCCTTGAGAGTGAACTTCTTGGGAAATCCCATGGAAAAATAAAGACGCTTACCTCTAGTCTTGAGAGTTGGAACGATCAGCTAAAGAGTCTTCCGCTTGACCCAAAGGTATTTAAGAAATATCTGGAACTTAAACCCCCGTCTCTTGAGGACTCAGTAAGTGATGGCTCAAGAATACTTCGTGCCCTCCAAAAAGACCTGGGAACGATGGATGTAGTGATCGAGCTGGCTGTCTTAAAGGACCTCGAGTCGCTTATCAGGGATGCCGACTGGAAGGTGACGGCTACTCTTGTCAAAGAATCAAGTCATTATAGGCTGGCGCGGGTCGAGAGCGGTGATACCGCTTGCAGACAATTTGCTATAGCCGTAGATATTGGTACTACGACTTGCGCCGGGGCTCTGATCGATCTAAGTAAAAAAGAGATACTGCAAGAGACTTCCGAGTATAACGGTCAGATCAGCTTAGGGGATGATGTCATCTCCAGGATGGTATTTGCGAAAAAAGATGATGGATTAAAGCTCTTGCAAAAACGGGTCGCCGAGACTATCGACAAGTTGATAAAGACCCTTCTAAAAAAGACCGGTGTTAATAATAGTGATGTCGATCTGATTGTGGTTGCCGGCAACACGATAATGTCGCATTTTTTTTACGGGGTTACGACTGACAGGATAAGAGAAGCCCCCTATGTTCCGGTTTTTAGCTTCGGTCCGCTGGTAAGCGGGGCTGATCTTAATATTAAAACTCTCCCCGATGCCAAGATCGCTTCGTTCCCATGTGTAGCCAGTTATCTGGGAGGAGATATAACCGCAGGTGTTATGGCAACGGGTTTTGTAGATTCGGACAAGCTCACGCTTTATATAGACATTGGTACTAATGGTGAAATAGTTCTTGGTAGCGGTTCTGACTGGTTGGTCGGTTGTTCTTGCTCGGCTGGACCGGCATTTGAGGGTGGAGGGGTAAAAAACGGCATCCGCAGTATCGATGGGGCAATCGAACGAATCTTGATCGAACGGGATACTTTTGAAACTGTCTTTACGACGATCGGAGACAAACAGGCAATTGGTATTTGTGGTTCCGGCTTGATCGATCTCTTGGCAGAACTTTTTCGTGCAGGGGTCATAGATAAGCGAGGAAAAATAGATCATGACCTTGATACGGACAGAGTCCGCAAGAACCCCGACGGGGGATGGGAATATGTGGTCGCCTGGGGTAAGGTGACGGGTATTGAAAACGACATTGTAATAAATGAAGTAGATATTGATAATCTCATGCGAGCCAAAGCAGCCGTATATGCCGGCATTACAACGCTGGTAGAGGGTGTAGGCGTAGCTATGAACGAAATAGAACAGGTGTTGATAGCCGGTTCCTTTGGAAATTATATACGCATAAGAGAGGCTATAACCATCGGGTTGCTTCCCGATATTCCCGATGAGTTATACAAGTTTGTTGGAAACGGCTCTCTTTTTGGCTGCGTGAAAGCGGTAATAGATCAGGGGTTTCTTTTGAGGGCGGGAAAGATAACCGCAAATATGAGTTATCAGGAGTTGTCCGCTGACAATACATTTATGGACAAATATATGTCTGCTCTTTTTTTACCTCACACGGACGAGAAGCTGTTTCCATCGGTAAAATCTGAAAAATAGCTGGAAACTTATGGGTGTGGAAAATATAATAGAACGTCTAGGCTTTTTTATAGTCAATAAAAATATAGGTAGGTGTTGTTAGATGGGTGAATTGATCGCGGTTGCCGGAAAAGGCGGAACCGGTAAGACAACCTTTTGCGCGATGACAATAAGATATTTAATCAAAAATAAATTGGTACCGGCGCTGGCTATCGATGCTGACGCGAATCTTAATTTCAACGAAGTTTTGGGAGTCGAGGTCAATCAGACGGTTGGCGGTGTTCGCGATGATCTTCTGGAAAATCTCGGCATGCTTGAACCGGGGATGGACAAAGACACGTGGATAGAGCTAAAGCTTCAGGACGCGATGGTAGAGACAAAAGAGTTCGACCTGGTAGCGATGGGAAAACCTGAAGGAACGGGTTGCTATTGCTACGTTAATTCAGTCCTTCAGAGATATATGGAGATCCTTATAAAGAACTATCCTTATACTGTTATGGATAACGAGGCGGGACTTGAGCATATCAGCAGGGGGACGACTAAAGACGTCTCTTATTTATTAATAGTATCTGATGCCAGCCCAAGAGGGGTGAGAACAGCGGCAAGAATAAGAGATCTTGTCATCGAACTAAAAATAGATGTCGGTGGTATGGGGGTCATCTTAAATAGATTAGCCAGCGACGAGATGAACGAAGCTGCTCTTCGAGAAGGAGAGAAGAGATCGCTTAATATCATCGGAACAATTCCCGCCGATCCGATAGTGACCGAATTTGATCTGGCGGATCGCTCCTTAATCGAACTGCCCGATGATTCGGTCGCGGTAAAAGCGGCTAACGCGATTCTCGAAAATATAATCAAAAAAAGATCGGCTGTAGCGTGATAATTACTATGTCAGACGAGATGTTTCTAATGGAGGTCGAATGAGCGCGGTCGTTATAGATGGAAAACAGATAAGTAGTGAGATCAGAAAAGAGATAGCTGTTGATGTCAGTGAATTAAAGAAGCAAGGGGTTCAACCGGGCTTGGCGGTTGTCTTGGTCGGCGACGATCCCGCATCGCACGTTTATGTAAAAAACAAGGAAAAAGGATGCGACGAGACAGGAATAGATTCATATAAATTCGAACGCCCGGCGGACATGAAAGAGGAAGACCTTCTTTCTCTTATTGATGAGCTAAACAAGGATACTAAGGTAAACGGCATCTTAGTCCAACTGCCTCTTCCTGATCATATTGATGAACACAAAGTATTGATGGCGATCGACCCTAAAAAAGATGTCGATGGATTTCATCCTATAAACGTGGGAAAGCTAGTGGTCGGAAACGCGAAGTTGATACCATGTACCCCAAGGGGAACTATAGAGCTTCTAAAGAGAAGCGGCATCGAGATAGAAGGAAAAAACGCCGTTATTGTCGGTAGAAGCAATATCGTCGGAAAACCGGTGTCGATGTTGTTGTTACAGGAAAACGCGACAGTAGAGATATGTCATTCGCGGACTAAAGACTTAAGCGAACATACCAGACGGGCGGATATATTAGTGGCGGCCATCGGAAAACCGAAATTTATCACTAAAGACATGGTTAAGGACGGGGCCGCTGTAATCGATGTCGGTGTAAACAGGCTGGATACCGGACTCTGCGGTGACGTAGATTTCGATGAGGTAAAGGAAGTGGCATCGGTAATAACTCCGGTACCCGGAGGCGTCGGTCCGATGACGATAGCGATGCTGCTAAAAAATACGGTAACGGCAGCTAAAGAGCAGGCCAAAATCAACTAGATGAATCGATTGGAGGAAAATGCCTTTTCAAGTACCGACACAGACGTATTCCGGAAAGATCGAAGAAGTAACGATCGGAACCGGTGAAAGAAGTGTTACGCTCGGCGGAGAAACGACTCTAGCCTGGCATGATTTTGAGGGTGAGGTACCAATTCGCCCTAAAGTAGCGATGGAAATATACGATAATAATCCGACAGATTGGCCGGAGTCTATTAATAAAGAGATCGCCGAAGTAGCAAATGATCCGGTGAAATGGGCTCTTAAATGTCAAAATGAGTGGGGGGCCGATCTCGTCTGTCTACAGCTTGCCAGCACCGATCCAAACGGAGAAGACACAAGCGCGGAAGAAGCGGGTAAGACTGTCAGCTCTGTTCTGGAAGCGATCGAAATACCGCTCATTGTCTTTGGGACGGAAAACGCCGAGAAGGATAAAGTGGTTTTGGAGAAAGTCGCCAGTGTCGCCGCCGGAAAAAATATCGGAATCGGGCCGGCTACGGAAGACAATTACAAGACTATTGCCGCTGCCGCTATGGGCTTTAATCATATTGTTATCGCTTTGTCGCCTTGCGATGTAAATCTCGCGAAGCAATTAAACATTCTTTTATCTCAGATGGGTCTGGCAAAAGATAAAGCCATAATCGACCCCTCAACCGGAGCGCTTGGATATGGTCTTGACTATACCTATACGATAATCGAAAGGCTTAAACTGGCAGCGCTGCAGCAGGGCGACGAGATGACGCGACATCCGATTATCTGTAATCTCGGCTTCGAGTCCTGGAAGACTAAAGAGGCGAAAGCCACAGCTGACGGAGATTCGGCTTGGGGAGATGATGATGCCAGAGCGATCTCGTGGGAGCTGATGACAGCTTTTTCGATGGCGACGGCAGGCGCTAACCTTTTAGTCATGAGGCATCCCGAAGCGGTTGCCGGATTCAAAAAAGCGGTAGCCGAGATAACAAAGTAATGAACAACCAAGTATTGCTTAGGGCAAGGTCAAGCATTAAAAGACGGGTATAGCTGATATTGCCAATACCCATGAAAAGAAATATACTAGATGGTCAGTCATATCATGACTTCGGAAAGGGTGATAATTATGGCCGATAAAAATAAAGAAGTTCGTAGAAGATCGATAGATCCGGCCGCGGAAGCGGTCTTGGCGCGCGCTGATAAAGCGGGAATCGATACTATGTTTAGCCGTGCGGAGAAGATGAAACCATGTCCGCTTGGTGATGGGAGTTGCTGTAAATTCTGTTCAATGGGACCGTGTAGGCTTGTCGGAAGCGACCGGGAGGAAAAAGTAGGTGTTTGCGGAGCCACCATGCCGACGATCGCTGCTCGTAATCTGGCGAGAATGATAGCGGGTGGAGCGGCTACCCATTCAGATCACGGAAGAGACCTAGCGCTGACATTGCTGGCGGTAGCAAAGGGTGAGACCAAAGGTTATGAAGTAAAGGACACTGAAAAGCTTCATAGGGTAGCGGGATATATGAGTATCGAGGTTGAAGGTCGAACGACCCAAGAGATCGCTTTAGACGTTGCCAAGGAAGCCCTTGATAATTTCGGTAGGCAAGAAGGCGAGCTTACCTATGTATCGAGAGCGCCTCTAAAGAGGCAAGAGCTTTGGAAAAAGACAGGAACAACCCCTAGAGGCATTGATAGAGAAGTTGTTGAGATGATGCACCGCACCCATCCGGGAACGGATCAGGATGCGGAGAATATTCTTGATCAAGCTATCAGGACGTCTCTTGGAAGTGGTTGGGGCGGCAGTATGTTAGCGACCGATATATCAGACATCTTGTTTGGTACCCCATGGGCGATTAAGTCGGAAGCGAATCTGGGTGTGTTAAAGGAAGATCAGGTCAACGTTATCGTCCATGGACATGACCCTACGCTTTCAGAGGTCATTGTCTCGGCGGCGTCGGATAAGGAATTGATAGAATACGCGAAATCTAAAGGAGCCAAAGGTATAAATTTGGCCGGAATATGTTGTACCTCAAATGAGGTGCTTATGAGAAGCGGGGTGCCGGTAGCCGGAAACTTTCTCCATCAGGAGTTGGCTATAATAACCGGAGCCGTAGATGCCATGGTAGTCGACGTACAATGCGTAATGCAGGCGATCACCAAATTGGCAACAAATTTCCATACGAAAATAATAACGACTTCAAGAAAGTCTAAGATCGACGGAGCGATGCATATTCAATTTAACGAAGAAGATCCGATGAGCATCGCCAAAGAGATAATAAAGATCGCCATCGATAATTATGAAAATAGGGACGAAGTCGAAATCCCACAGATTAAAGAAGAACTGATCGCCGGTTTTTCACATGAGTATATTAAGTATATGCTTGGCGGAAAATTCAGAGCGTCATTTCGACCGCTTAACGACAACATCATCAATGGCAAGATAAGAGGTCTGGCGGCGATCGTAGGTTGTAATAATGCCAGAGTGACTCAGGATGAAGGAATAGTTGAGATCACAAAGGAACTGATAAAGAATAACGTTTTGGTGGTAGTTACCGGTTGTGCGGCGGGAGCTGCCGGCAAACACGGATTACTGGCACCGGAGACAATGGAGCTCGCGGGGGATTCTTTAAAAGAGGTCTGCGAAGCAGTAGGTATGGCACCCGTTATCCACCTGGGTTCGTGTGTGGATAACTCTCGAATTCTTACAGTCCTCTCTGAAATCGTGGAAGAAGGCGGATTAGGTGAGGATATCAGCGATCTGCCGGCGGTCGGCATCTGCCCTGAGTGGTACTGCGAAAAAGCGATTGAGATTGCTGCCTATTGCGTTGGAAGTGGTGCACATGTCTTGTTTGGCGGAGTGAAATCACCGGTAGCGTCATCTACTGAAGTCACAGAATTAATATATTCAGGATGGGAAGAAAAATACGGCGGTAAGTTGGAATTTGTGACTGAGTGGCAAGAGATCGTTAAGCGTTCGCTTGATACTATTGACAAAAAACGTCAAGCGTTGAAGATCGATGAGACACAAGAAAGAGTTCTCTTCGATATGGAAGCCAGGAGGGAACTAAGTGTCTAAGATAATCGCAAGCGCGGCCATCAGGGGCGCTCATCAAATAGTCGGCAAAGCCGAGGCCAAATTAAAAGAAGCTATCGATTCAAAAGGTCCATCGGAGGAAGTACATTTTCCAAATACCGGTTATTTTCTTCCGGTTATATATGGTCTGACCGGTCACAAAATCGAAAAATTATCGGATATGGAGACCACGTTAAAGTTGGCAAAAGAGCTGCTCCCCGAAGTGCCGTCTGAGACTATGCACGTACCTTACCTTGGGCCTACGCTTGATGCGGGGATAGCGACTCTCTTTGCCGAGGAGCTGCTTGAGGCTTTGAAATATGTGATCGGCCCCTCGCCTGTCAATGGCCTGTACTTGGGCGCGGCTGATGACGTAATAATGAGAGAACGGGGTATCGAATTTGTTGATGGCAGTGCGCCGGGGTTTGCCGCGGTAGTCGGGGCGACCTCGACAACGGAGCAAGCTTTAAAATTGGCAAAAGAACTTCAGGAAAAAAACCTGTATGTTTTTATTGGCGGAAAAAATCATGAGGGAAACAATATCGCCAAGCAACTTGATGAAGGCGGGGCTCAATTGGGATGGGAGACGCGACTGGTCCCTTTTGGCGAAGATGTCCATAGTCAGATCTACTCCATCGGTTTCGCTACTCGCGCGGCAATGGCTTTTGGCGGCGTAGAGCCGGGCGACTATGAGAAAATCTTAAAATATAACAAGGAGCGAGTTTTTGCTTTTGTTCTAGCCGTTACCAATAACGTTAGCGATGAACAATACGCGACAGCGGCGGGCGCGATATCCTATGGTTTTCCAACGATTACCACTGCCGATATACCTCAGATATTACCAACAGGGGTAACAACGTATGAGCATGTTGTCTCAAATATACCTTTAGATGAGATCGTCGCTAAATCAATCGAAGTAAGGGGTTTAAAGATCGTTATAACCGAAATTCCTATTCCGGTTGCATATGGCCCGGCCTTTGAGGGTGAGCGCATCAGAAAAGAGGATATGGCGATACAGTTCGGCGGTCAGAAATCTCCAGCCTTTGAACTGGTAAGAGTAAAGCCTAGTGAAGAAGTAGAGGATAATAAAATCGAAGTGGTCGGCCCTGAAATAGATGACATAGAAGAGGGTTCGGCTTTACCGCTGGCGATCATGGTAGAAGTCTCGGGCCGGAAGATGCAAGAAGATTTCGAGCCGATACTCGAGAGGCAGTTTCATTATTTTGTAAATGGCGCGACCGGTGTTTGGCATATGGGGCAGCGAGATATTATCTGGGTGAGATTTAACAATGTTGCCAAGAAGGCGGGTTTTAAGATCCACCATTTGGGCGATATGATCAGGGCAAAGATCTTAAGCGATTACGGAACGATCGTCGACAAAGTCCAGGTTACTCTATATACAAAAGAAGAGGATGTGCTAAGGCTTCAAGAAGAGGCACGCCAGATCTACAAGGAGAGAAATGAGCGGATCGCCGGGATGACCGACGAAAGCGTCGATACATTTTACTCTTGTACTCTGTGTCAATCATTCGCGCCTACGCATGTCTGCGTAATATCTCCGGAGCGACTCGGTCTCTGCGGGGCCTATAACTGGCTCGACGGCAGAGCCGCTTATGAGATCAATCCAAGCGGCGGGAATCAACCCGTCCCCAAAGGTGAAGTATTAGACGCGGAAAAAGGGTTTTGGTCTGGCGTAAACGAATACGTAAAACAAAATTCGGCCAATGCGATAGAGGGTTTTAACGCTTATACGATGATGGATATGCCGATGACGTCCTGCGGATGTTTTGAATGTATCGTCGCGCTTTTGCCGATGGCAAACGGCGTAATGATCGTAAACAGAGAACACGCGGGAATGACGCCAAGCGGAATGAAATTCTCAACGCTTGCCGGCTCGGTAGGCGGCGGACAGCAAGTCCCCGGATTTATCGGAATCGGAAAACAATTCATCGCCAGTAAGAAATTTATCTCCGCCGATGGCGGTTTCAAGCGCATTGTCTGGATGCCGAAATCTCTAAAGGAGCAGTTAAAAGATAGTTTAGTCAAGAGATGCGAAGATATCGGTGATCCAGGTTTTCTAGATAAGATCGCTGACGAGACTATTGGCGTAACTGAAGAAGAAGTCATGGAACATATGCAAAAAGTCGGTCATCCGGTCTTAGAGATGGAGCCGATGTTTTAGGGGTCGTAAAAAGAAGTGAAGAGTGAAGAGTCTGAAGTCAAGAGTGTAAGAACTGTGGGAAATAAAGATAAATACCGGTTATTTGAAATTAAATTTTTTAAGAATATAAATACTATCTAGGCATAAGCGGAGTCTAATACATGGCGCAAAAAAAGATATTGAGCAGAATGTTTTATCGCTTAGGAATATCAGGTCTTTACCGTACCTTGTTAAGCTTATTTATTTCATTTAGAAGAACGCGACTAGATTCTTCTATCTTTTTCACTTTAGACTCTAGACTTTTCACTTACCCCTTAATCGACTAAAAGGAGATTATTTAATGGCACTAACCGGTCTGGATATTTTTAAAAAATTACCGAAGACAAATTGCGGCGAATGCGGCTTTCCTACTTGTATGGCTTTTTCGATGAAACTCGCGGCCAAACAGATCGAACTGGAAAAATGTCCGTATGTCTCGGATGAGGTAAAAGCAGAGCTTTCTGAAGCGTCGGCTCCACCTATCAAAAAGGTGACTATCGGTGTCGGAGACGAAGCGCTGGTCATTGGTGAAGAGACTGTAATGTTTCGCCATGAGAAGACATTTGTCCATCCTCCGGGGATCGGAATTTTGATCGAAGATACGATCGGAGAGAGTGAGATCGCAAGTAAGGCAAGAAAAGTCGATGACGTATCTTTTGAGAGGGTCGAGCAGCAGCTAAAGCCAAAGGTCGTCGCGGTCAAATCATCGTCCGGAGACGCGGATACGTTTGTGAAGGCGGTAAAAATAGTTAGCGAGACGACAAAAGCCGCGCTCGTTCTAATAAGTGAAAATCCCGATATTATAAAAGCGGCTCTCGGTGTAGTTGCTGACAAATTGCCGCTTATCTACGCGGCAAATAAAGATAATTATGAAGTAATGGCAGGACTTGCAAACGAATTTTCAGTCCCCCTTGCCATCAAGGCTGATAATCTTGAAGAGCTTACCGAGCTTAGTGAGAAAGTTTCCGCCGCCGGTGTTAAGAGCCTGGTTCTCGATCCGGGAGCTAAGATCGATAATGATCATTTCAGAGATGTTACCTATATTAGAAGAGCGGCGTTAAAAAATAAGTCAAAGGCCCTGGGTTATCCGATCATTACCATGCTAGCGGGATCGACAGATGATCCGGAACTCGAGATGACTCTGGCCAGTCTGTATATAATGAAGTACGCGGGAATCATTATTTTAAGCGATCTAGACCCGGCACGAGTGATGCCGCTTATGGTGCTTTTGCAAAACATCTACACCGATCCGCAAAAACCGATGCAGATGAGTCAGGGTATATATCCGGTTGGTGACGCGGGTGATGAATCACCGGTTCTTATAACGACTAACTTCTCTCTTACCTACTTTATCGTTTCCGGCGAGATAGAGGCTAGCAAGGTACCGTGCTGGCTTTGTGTAATGGATGTTGAAGGCTTATCTGTTCTTACTGCCTGGGCAGCGGGAAAGTTTGTCCCGGAAGGAATAGCAAAATTTATCAATGAGAGTGATATTGCAAGTAAAGTAAAACATAGAAAAATGATTGTTCCCGGTTATGTCTCACAGATCAGCGGCGAGCTCGACGACGAGCTTAGCGATTGGAGCGTCGACGTCGGTCCAAGAGAAGCGGGAGACCTAGTAAATTACTTAAAACAGTGGAGCCCGAACTAGGGTCGCATCTGTAGATAAAGACGGTAAATGGTAGGTAACGACCAGGTCACTAAAGATAATATATCGCAAGAAGAGCTCCTTGCGCCTTGCATGGCGGCTTGTCCGGTCTTAACCGATGCCAGAAAATATATCTCTTTGATCGCCCGCCAAAGATACGACGAAGCGCTGCGATATGTTATGGAAAATAACCCCTTTCCCGCGTCAATCGGTCGAGTCTGCGTACACCCTTGCGAAACCGCTTGCAGAAGAGGTCAAGTCGATGAATCGATCTCAATATGCGCCCTAAAGCGGTTTGTTGATGATCAAGTCGGCGGTGAATATAAGCCTGAGAAGCCAAGAGCGACGAAAGATAAAAGTGTCGCCGTCATCGGGTCGGGGCCGTCCGGTCTTACCGCGGCTTATGATCTTGTCCACCTAGGCTACAAAGTAAGCGTTTTTGAAAAGAATAAAAAAGCCGGCGGTATGTTACGGTATGGCATACTTGATTACCGCCTACCCCAAGAAGATCTGGATAAAGACATAAATAATATTCTGGATGTCGGCATCGAGATCAAGACCGGTGTCGAGATAGGTAGCGATGTTTATCTTACCGATATCCAAAAAGAATTCGATAGCGTTTTAATAGCGGTCGGTCTTTCGATCAGCCGCGGCCTGCCTCTTCCCGGAGCCGATCTTGAAGGAGTGCATTATGCCCTCCCTTTTCTGGAAGCCGCGAATACACAAGTTTATGAAAAAATTGGTGAAGACATTATCGTGATCGGCGGCGGTAACGTCGCTGTTGATGTTGCCAGAACGGCAAGGCGTCAAGGCAGTCCTAAAGTAAAGATGGTCTGCTTAGAGAGTAGAGACGAGATGCCGGCTCATAACTGGGAGATAGACGACGCGCTGCAAGAAGGCGTCGAGATCCATTGTTCCTTCGGTCCTCATAATATCATCGGAATAGATGGAAAAGTCGGTGGTCTTGAATTTAAAGAAGTAGAATGCGTCTTTGATGAAGAGGGTAGATTTAATCCCAAATTTCATCCCACTAATAAAACAGAAATAACCGGAGACTCGGTCATATTCGCTATCGGTCAAGGCAGCGAGTTAGGTTTTTTAAAAAATAGTGAAGTAAAAATAAATGACCGGGGGCAGCTGGAGCTGGATAGAAGCTCGATGCAGACATCCGTGCCAAGCGTATTTGCAACCGGCGAGGTAGCCTATGGTCCGGGAGCTGCCATTCAAGCGATCGCCTCCGGACATAGAGCGGCCCGATCGATCGATCATTTCCTAGAAACCGGAGAGTCTTTAAAACTGGATGAATCCCAAAAAGTAGGGCTGGGAGAACTTCCCGGTAAGACTAGAGAGTTGATAGGAAGCTCGAAGAGACAAGTGATGCCGACGGTAGATGTCGACCAGAGGCTTAAAGATTTTCGGGAAGTCGACGAAGGTTTTAGCGTCGACGCCGCGGTAAGAGAAGCCCAGAGATGTTTGTCCTGCGGTGCCGGGGCTACCGTTGATAAAGGTAAGTGCATCGCCTGTCTTACCTGCGTTCGGATCTGTCCCTACGAAGTTCCAAAGATTGTTGGCGCATTTGCCGAGATCGATCCGGTTGAGTGTCAGAGTTGCGGAATCTGCGGGGTGGAGTGTCCGGCCGAGGCGATAGAAGTCCAGCTTACAAAAGAGCATCTGTTTGATGATCGCTTAAGTGAAATTGAGGCGCAGTTTAAAGAGATTAATAATGAGACAAAGGCGGTAGGTTTTGTCTGCCAGTACGGTCAGATGTGGGCAAACGAAAGGCTTTGGCAGATAGATGATAAACTGCCAAATAGTGTAGAGATCATTGATACACTATGTCTTGGCAGGATAAGTGTAAATATGATCCTCGGGGCTTATAAGGCAGGAGCCGACAGAGTATATCTTATGCCGTGTAACACCGGAAAATGCCGCAATAAGACAGGTAATAAGCTTGCAATGCAGAAAGCTGGCTTAATCAGTGAGTTGTTAAGCGCTATTGGATACGGCGAAGAGGTCCTGCAAGTTAAGCAGATCGATTTTGGAGTCAGCCTTATAGCGGCGCTAGGAAGTGAAGAGTGAAGAGTCAGAAGTCAGAAGGAAAAATACAGTGAAGAGGCAGAGAGAAAAACAGTCAAGAGTGAAGAGTCAGAAGTCAGAAGGAAGAACACAGTGAAGAGGCAGGAGTGGAGAAACTAAGCGAAGTAAACAGCTACAGAGATTTGATTGTTTGGCAAAAAGCACATAAGCTGGCAAAATCAACACTTGGTCTAGCTGCAAAATTTCCAAGAACTGATGAAGCGAGAATAGTTAAGCGGCAGCTCGTTAGAGCAGCTACTTCGGTTCCTGCAAATATTGCGGAAGGTTATGGCGGGCATAAGGGTAAGGCCTATAAAAATTATTTATTGATTGCCAGAAGATCGCTTACCGAAACGGATTACTGGTACTTGTTGAGTTATGAATCTAATTATATTGATAAGTCGGCTTATGAAAATGATAATAATTTGGTGAATGAAATAAGAGCGATGTTAAGTAAGATAATAGATAAATTGGAATCCAACATTGGTAGTCGGGAGGCTGTTTCTTGATGCTTGAATTTCTTCCCAATACTAATGTTCTTCTGACTTCTGACTCTTCCCTTCTCCCTAATCACAACCCGAGTTTTAAATGGTCTCCCCTCTTGACTCTTGACTCATCCCTCCTGACTCAAAGGCGGTTTCTCCTTTGATAATTGCCGAGCAAAAACCGATAAACGAAATCTTTAACCTTATTAAGGGCGACAAAAAAATATTTGTGGTCGGTTGCGGAGCCTGCGTCGCCATCTGTTTTGCCGGTGGAGAGAAAGAGACAAGAACACTTGCCGACGGTCTAATAATTGCCGGTATGAAAGAAGGGTTGGATCAAGTAATCGAAGTAGATATGACTCTTCGCCAATGCGAGTGGGAGTTTGTGGAGCCTCTTGAAGACAAGGTAAATGCTGCAGATGTTGTCATCTCTACCGCCTGCGGTGTAGGTGTTCAGACACTTGCTGAAAAATATCCAAAGGCAAGAGTCATCCCGGGGCTTAATACTACCTCGATGGGGATGCCCGTAGAGCAAGGCGATTGGAAAGAGTACTGTGGTGGTTGCGGCGCTTGCGTTCTTGCTTATACCGGTGGACTTTGTCCGATTGCCCGCTGCGCGAAGAGCCTGCTTAATGGCCCTTGCGGCGGTTCTAAAGACGGCATGTGCGAAATCGGAAATGATACCGAGTGTATCTGGCAACTCATCTACGACCAGCTTAAAGGTCAAGACAGGCTGGATCTGTTGCTTGGTAATGTGCCGGCAAAGAACTGGGAACCGGCAAGAGACGGTGGCCCAAGACGCACTCTTAGAAAAGATCTATCACTAAAAGGAAATGATGAAGAGTAATCTGGAAAAGGTCTTATCGTCTGGTGAATTTGCGGTTACCGGCGAGCTCGGTCCGCCAAAGAGTGCCGACGGTGAAGTGGTTAGAAAAAAAGCCTCTTACTTAAAAGACGTAGTCGATGCCGTAAATATAACCGATTGCCAGACGGCGATCGTTCGGATGTCATCTATCGCCGCCGGGGCGATCGTCGCCCAAGAAGGGTTGGAGCCGGTGATCCAGATGACATGTAGAGATAGAAACCGGATCGGCATCCAGAGCGATCTTTTGGGGGCGGCAGCTTTAGGACTTAAGAACCTTCTCTGTCTTACCGGAGACCATCAGTCCTTCGGTAATCACCCGCAGTCGAAGAACGTCCACGATCTAGACTCGATATCCCTTCTGGATATGGTAAGAAATATGCGGGATAAGAAGATATTTCAGTGCGGTGAAGAAATGGAAGTCGAGCCTAAGTTTTTCATTGGAGCGGCGGCGAGTCCGTTCTCCGATCCGCTGGAATTTCGGGCGCTTCGCCTTAAAAAGAAGTATAATGCCGGCGCTGACTTTATACAGACTCAGATCGTCTATAACATAGAGAAATTTTCGCTGTGGATGAAGATGGTAAGAGAGCTTGGGCTGGAAAAAGATCTCTATATTCTGGCAGGCGTTACCCCGCCGAAATCTGCCGGCATGCTTAAATATATGAAGAAATTCGTCCCCGGCCAAGATATCCCGGATGAACTGATAAAGAGAATGGAAGGCGCTAAGGACCCCGAGGACGAAGGTATTAATGTAGCCGTTGAGATAATCGAGCAAGTTAGACAGATCGAGGGCATTGCCGGAGTTCACATTATGGCTATCGAGTGGGAAGAGGCCGTCGGCGAGCTTGTCAAGCGGGCCGGGCTACTGCCAAGGCCGGTTTTGTAAGGGAAGAGGGAGAAGTCAGAAGGAAAAGCACAGTGAAAAGGGTAAAGTCAGAAGGGAAAGAACCCTGTCATAGCGAGGCATCGACACCTCGGCCGTCGCTATCTCTTAACCACCTCAGCTTTACTTTCTCTTTATAATACTCCTGTAGCCGTAGAGCTTGCTCTGCTTTTTTAAAAAAACCAACATCAACTATAGAGAGCGAATTTTATGAGACCATCCGTATGTATTGATTTCGATGGCACGATAGTAGACCATTTGTTTCCGGAGATCGGGCCCTTGAAAGATGGGGTAAGAGAGGCTCTAAAAAAGATCCATGAAACTCATGACATCATTATCAGTAGCTCCAGGAATAGATTTGGTGATAACTACGTAAGTGAGATGGAAGCTTTCTTGATCCAAAACGAAATACCTTTTGACGTAATCGACAGAGACTACGGCAAACCACATGCCGATGCATATATTGATGATCGAGGAATACGCTTTACCAACTGGAAAGACGTGCTAAAAGAGTTAGGTGATCTTGTTTCCACCACTCCGTTCGATACCTAATTATTTTCTGTAGCCGCAGAGCTTGCTCTGCCTGTCAAAATCGCCAGTCATTTCGAGACACCAACCTTCCGGCGTCGTAATCTATCGTTTCCATGATCTGTTATATTCGTTAAAGTTTTAAAAATGACACCCCCGTTTAGCTGCACAAACTCAGCCTGAACTTGAGTTCACACCTTATTAGCGCAGTTCAGCGTATGCGTCATTTTCAAAAAATTAACAAAGTACTCATATCTTCAATAAACCTAAACAATAGCTGTAGAGTTGGCGCTGCCCTTTGATCTATTCCCTCCTTGCACCTCCCTCTTCCCTGCTTTGTCTAAAGTCGATAAACCAAACAACCGATAATACCTATCAGTGCTTGGTTGTAAGTTAAGCGAAAAATATATGGAGGATAAAAATGAAATTAAAGACCCTAAAGAAAAAAGAGCTTCGCCCGGGTAAGTTATATCAAAGGGCGTTAAAGGACGACGCCGACCATGAGGCTTTAAAGGCTTCGATCAAGGGAAAAGGCATACTATTTCCCTTGGTGGCAACCGAAAAAGGAAGCGGCTTTGAGATCATTGACGGCAACCGCCGTCTGGCCGCTTGCTCGTCTTTGGGATTTGACGATAACTTTGAAATTCCCGTACTAGTTATTAAAACCAATGTTAGCCAAAGCGTGGAAACGGCGCTTATCGCCAATACTGTTCGCTCTGGGGCTGATCCGTTGGCAGAGCTTGAGGCTGTAAATTTACTGGTAAACAGGTACAAGCTGATAGTGAGAGACGTTGCCGCGGCAATTGGAAAGAGCGAGCGCTATATCTGGCGCCTGCTAAGCATATATAAGCTACCCGTTACCGTCATTAGTGCTCTAAGGAATGGCAGCATTACACTTGCACACGCTCACTGGCTCACTCGCTTAAGTGACGATCCAAAAATGCTCGAAGATGTCTTGCAGCGCTCAATTGATGAAGACCTAACTTCCAGAGATCTGGGAACTCTAATCGCTGATCTCCTTGAAACGGCAGACGAGAAAGACGACTACGCCTACTTCAGCCCCAAAGTGGTGACCACCAAGGCCGGTTCAAGGCTCCGCTTTGAGCCGCGTAAACACTCGGTGCGCGTGGAGCTGAATATCAAACTGGAAGAGCCGATCGAAGTGGTACTTGCAGAGCTAAAGCGTAATTTGAAAAAGATTGCCAAGGGACGGTTGAGGGTTGTGGGGTAATTCGACCATACGACTCCACGGGTATGAATTCACCCAAGGAGTTTCGGGGTAGTAGCTAGTGTTAGATAATAGTGCTCTTAAGCAGGAGTAATGAGAAGATTAGAGAAGTCTAATATTTCTTGTTGCTTCTTCAGGCCAGGATAATTACAGGGCATTATTTTCTTATACAAATAAGTTTTATGCCTGGATCACTGGCTTGAAGAGTAGACGATTTTTTACTTTTTATTTCTTCGTTTCCGATTCAAGCCGAGCAATAACGTCTTTGAATGCTTCCAATGGTTGTGCACCGACGATTTTGTACTTGTCGTTTAGGATGTATGTTGGAACGCCTGTTATTCCGATAGCGGTTGTCTTGGCGAGCTGCTCTTCTAGAACCGCTACATATTTGTCACTTTCTATTTCATGCAGCATGTCATCTGCGTCCAGACCAACTTCTTGGGCGGAGTCGCGAAGAATATCCCATTTACTGATGTCCTTTCCTTCGCCATAAAGCTTATGAAAAACGGCTCCGTGAAATTCTTCCCCCTTACCATGTTCTTTAGCATACTCAGTCGCCTCTAGCGCCCGCCGGGAGTTAGAGATGTGTTCTGAAAAGACCATCTCCATACCGGCCGTATGCGCCATTTCTTCAAGTCTCTGTCGGCTTTCCGTCATGCGTTCTCGTATGTACGGGTCTATCTCCATCCCCTCAGGAGGCATATCCGGGCGAAGTAAATACGGTCTCCACTCCACCGAGACGTCATATTCCAGCTTTAATTGATCAACCACCCCTTGGCCAACGTAGCACCAAGGGCAGAGGTAGTCAGAATAAATCTTTAGCTTTATATCCATTGGTCACTCTCCTCATATTAACGCAACAGCTAAAATAGGAAGTTCCAGCTATATCATTATATTACCTCCTATTATCAGTTTTAAATAATTTTAAAGTAAACGATTAAAGCAGTCTGTGAGAAAGCTAACAAATTGGAAGAATATGGAAATTTTTTTAACATTTATTTATTATTTAAATCGGAAATGGCTAATAATCGGTGGTTCTAAGCTTATCCAATAAATCACACAATGTTACTAGTATGAATTCATCCAAGGAGTTTTTCGGGGTATTACAGGGTAGTAGCTATTGATAGATAATAGTGCTCTTAAGCAGGAGTAATGAGAAGATTAGAGAAGTCTAATATTTCTTGTTGCTCCTGCTTGTTTTGTGGTGTTACTGCTAACAATATTAACAGTACCAAGGGGACGTATGTAACTTACTTAACTTACGCCTTCTTTCTAGATAATATGATTGAATAAGTTAAGTAAGTTACATACGTCCCCAAACCCGTCCCCAAACCCCGTCCCCAAACCCAAACCCGTCCCCAAACCCTTTTACAGAAGTTTACGGGCATAACCGTTTTTTTGAGTCCAGTCCGTTCTCATATATAATTAAGAGAGCTGAGATATTAGTCTCGATTAAAAAGTGAGACCAGAATCATGGAAATACATAATGGGGAAAGTGACTTTTACTATCAGACGAAAAGCGTCTGCCCCACATGCCTTGAAATAGTCGAAAGCCATGTGGCTGCCGTTGACGAGAGAATCTATCTGTTTAAGTCCTGCTCCAAACACGGCGACTTTAAAGAGCTTATTTATTCCGACAAAGATTCCTTTGAAAAGGGTCTGGCAAGCGATAAGCCCGGATCTAAACCGAATCAATACCTCGGTTCAGTATTTTCAGGTTGTCCAAATGATTGCGGGATCTGTCCAGATCATAAACAACACACCTGTGTCGGAATAATCGAGATAACCGATAGATGCAACCTCCGTTGTCCGGTCTGCTATGCAGGATCCAGAAATTCATTTGAACTTCCCTTTTGGCGAGTCGAAGAACTAATCGACCTATATATCAAATGTGAGAACAATCCTGAAGTATTACAGATCAGCGGAGGAGAACCGACTGTTCATCCCGACATCTTTAGAATTCTTAAGTTGGCCAGCCAGAAAAGGATCAAATATATACTTCTCAACACAAATGGAATAAAGCTTGCCGACTTTGATTTTTGTCAAAAAATAGCTCTGGCGATGAAGGGTGATAACTCGAATGGAGCTAAGCCGATAATATATCTCCAGTTTGATGGTTTCTCAAGCGAAGTAAGCAGGTCCTTAAGAGGGGCAACGCTTACCGACGTTAAATTAGAAGCTATTGAAAACTGTCGTAAGTGCGGTCTAATTGTTGCCTTAGTCCCAACGATCGTTTCCGGCGTCAATGAGAGTGAGATTGGAGATATCCTTCAGCTTGCGCTCACTAACAGTAATATCAAGATGGTAAATTTTCAACCGCACTGCCGCACTGGAAGATCTGATATAGACAATTCTTTAGATCGGGTTACTATTCCTGACATCACTAAAGAGATAGAAAGATCAAGTAAGGGCAGGCTGACCCATAACAATTTTATGAATGTACCCTGCCCTCACCCGAGCTGTTCTGTCTCCTCATACGTATATTCAAGTAAGGAAAGTACGATTGAGCTAAACGGCTTGATCAAGTCAGAAAAGTTCGTCTCTAAGATAGCTGATAGGGCGACCCCACACACGGGAATCACTGAGGATGCAAGAACCGCTGCCAGCGCTCTTTTTTCGATGTCTGCAATAGTAGGTTCGAAGAAAATAGATGAAGCTATGATCACCCTTTTTGGTATCTCTGTTCCCAATATCAAAAAGATTATCGACGACGTCACTTTGATATCGGTTCATTCCTTTATGGACAGTTTCAATTTTGACACAGAACGAGCTAAAAAATGTTGTATAACGCAGATACTTCCAAACGGCAAAATGATCCCTTTTTGTGTTTATAACATCCTCCACCGAGAGAGGATGAAGAAAACTTTTAGCAAAATCCCAAAAGAGGTGTTTGTTGGAGATTGACATCGAGAGTGTAGCGGAAATCAAACGTAGCTGTTGTAATTTCTACGAAAACGACTTACTGAACTTATTTCTTGGAGACTCACTACACCCTGGCGGAGAAGACATGACTTATCGTTTAGGTGAGATCTTAAAGATAGAGAGAGGTTCATCGGTTCTAGATATGGCTAGCGGTAAAGGTAAGAGCGGTATTCTTCTAGCAAAATGGTTTGGCTGTTCTGTTACCGGAGTCGACATAAGTGAAAAAAACGTCATGATATCCAATAAGACGGCTGCGGCGGAGGGAGTTGCCGACTATGCCAGATTTATAAAATCCGACGCGGAGAATATCGATCTTGAATCCGCACGATTTGATTTCGTGATCTCGGAATGCTCTCTATGCACTTTTCCTGACAAAGACGCGGCGATAGAAGAAGCATTTCGTCTTTTGAAATGCGGAGGTTCCATAGCAATATCGGATGTAAATATAGAGGATGGACTTTCTGATGATTATAAAACCATGGCACATCACGTTGCCTGCATAGCCGGAGCACTATCAAAAACCGGTTATACGGACCTACTTAAAAAGCACGGTTTCATGAATATATCTTTTGAAGACCATACCGATACCATAAGTTCGATCACCGAAAAAATAAAAACATTGATCGACAGCTGGGAGCTACTAGGGGGACTTTCAAAAAACTTTTTGGAGATATCGAGCCTTACCCCCGCGGCCGCAAGGGACTTACTGGATAAATTTTTAACCCAAGTAGATGAAGGTCTTGTTGGCTACGGCACCTACAGCGCGAGGAAGAGTTAGAAAACTGTGACTGATCCTTTCCTTGCAAGCAGAATGTCAATCATCTTATCAAGGTACGTCGATGCAGACGGTAACATAAATTACAAGAGACTCCCCGTAGAAGAAGTTGCGGCCTCAGTAAGTGACCTTAAAGACTTTGACATTCATGCTCTTAACAGTAGAAATGAAAGGATAACTTTTTGGATCAATACCTATAACCTACTGGCTATATACGGTGTCTTATCCCAGCTAAAAGACAAGTCTGACTTTGGAAGGAACGGATTAAAAGGAATCAGGCAAAAAGTCAGCTTTTTTTCAAGAAATAAATACGTAATAGCCGGCGCTATGTATAGCTTGAATAGAATAGAAAATCAGATCTTAAGAAAAGGTATTAAAGAACCACGAATACATTTTGCTCTTGTCTGTGGTGCCAGCTCATGCCCTATTCTAAAAGATGGATTATATTCGAGTGATAATCTAGATAGCGAGCTTGATATAGCGACCGGATTGTTTGTAAATAACTCTGGCGGTGTCCAGCTGGACAAGGATAATGAAGTTATCCGCTTATCGAAAATATTTAAATGGTACCGAAAAGATTTTGGCGGAGATAAAATTTCAGTGCTAAATTTCATCGCCCGCTACCACGATGAAGGGGTTTATATTAAAGAGAATGCCCGTGCCTTGAGAATAGAATATTTAAATTACGACTGGGAAATATCTGGAATATAGCAATATAGCTGTTTAAATATTTACGCTTCATTGATAATTAAGATACCGCTACTTGATCAAAATATCGGGTCATCTGGTTGGGGTCCACTTTCAATACCTGGTGAATTAGGACCCGAGTACCAAGGGGACGTATTTTACTAACTTAACTACGCCTTCTTGATAGATAATCTGATTGAATAAGTTAAGTAAGTTACATACGTCCCCTAACCCATACGTCCCCTAACCTAGTTAGATTATTAGGGTGTAGGTGTCTCTAGCAGGGTTTTAATAGTTACGGGCGGGCAAGCCAAAAAAAGATTTAAACCGTTGACCTGGTGACTACAAAGATGCTAAGCGAAGGGTATAGCTCAGAGCTATAGAGATAATAGAACCAGTGTTCCGCAGCATCTGCAGGTCAGATGGGGTGTCTGAGGGGTGTTATAAGCAGCTCGTTTTTACCCCCAAAAATAGAGTCCCCATATTGAGAGAAAAATGCTCGACACTTACTAGAAATGGAATTACTTCTGGGGCTAGTGGACGAAGTTCGAACCTTTTTTGCTTCAAATCATCAAGATAGATTGAGATTAGATCTGAACTGTTAGTAGAAATGTTCAGATACCGTTAACGAGTAACATCTAACCTTTAATATTTAACAAAGGCCGTTTGCTAGTTTTTTTATTGTTATAATTATTTTTTGTGCTATATATATGTTGTTTATGTTCATTTTTTATAGTTCTATACTCCAGAATAAAGGGGGTGAAAAGATGACTTTTTCAACTAAAGACGAAAGAGACGAAAGAGAAGAAAAAGAAGAAAAAGAAAGACAAGAAGAGGATAAAAAGGCTTATACAAATTACTCTACTGATGATCGCAACCCTCAAGATAATTCTGATCGATACGACGGAGAATCAAAACCGTAGAAGTTCTCAGAGTAATAGATCGTTATAAGCGCCCAGTAAAGTTTGAAGGGCGCTTATTTTTATGTGATAGATAATACTGGGGTGGTCATTTAATTGTGAAGGACGAAAAGTGTTAAATATTAATGGGGCTAGTGGACGATGTTCGAACCTTTCTAAGTAGAAAAAAGCTAATTTTTGGAGATATTTTGCTAGCAAAGATTAGCTAGCATGCCATTAGTCTGCACTTTTGAAGCTTTAGTCTGTTACGTTAACCGGCTGTCTAACTTTAGTTTTGAGAGAGCAATCTGCGACATTTTATTAATAATTATGTAAAGCATTGCTGTCTCATTGCAAACCAAAAACGTCAATTGAACTGTTAACGTTTTATGTTTGACTGTTTAGTAACAGTTTTTGGCTTGATAAAATATACATACATAAATATTAGTGATCCAAAAATAAATAGAATAAAATTGAATATAATACTTTCTTTCAAATTAAAGAGTTTATCAAAATTAAATAAATAGAAATTTATAATAAAAGAGAGAATAAACATGAGTGTAAAGGTCAAGCTAAGACCAAATAGTTTGTTCAACAATTTAAAATTTTTCCTATATTTATCATAAATTTCTTTTAACCAATCTAGAACCATTAAGCGGCATTCCAGTTCAGCTCGTAGATTACCTTTTACCGCTGGTGTGTCATGAATATGAATATATTTTCTGGAATAAGATGAATAAAATAAAATGAGTAAAGAAATAATAAGGTAAGGAAAGATCCATGAAAGATAGTATTTCATAAAAGCTTCATTATTTATGCCTAAAGTAGTAATTGAGATTAAACTCGATATGGTTAAAATAAAACCAGTTCGAGAGGCAAGTTCTCCAATATTTCCATCAATTTTATTAATAAAATCTTTTACTTCTACAATAAGTTCTTTTGAAGCCTCTAGCTTCATTATTGATTCTGATTCATCCATAACTTAGCTACTTATTTCTTGAGGATTGTTAATTAAGAAAGGTATCGTAGATAACAATTCGTCGTTTACTACAAGTAGGATTGAGTGCTCACCGTATGATGAAAAAGTTGGTCCATGAGTGTCAATAATGAAGGGTAACTCATTTGTTCCCAAAGGTACTTCGATGGAGCATTTGAAGGGAAAGAAAGTTGATCTCTGGTCTTTTCTCATAAAGCCACAGTCTTTACCATCAGGGCCTAATATTCTAAGCGTAATATCGATTTTATTAGTAAAAGTTGTACCAAAGGCTAAGATGCAAAAAATTTTAGCAGGGAGCCAAAAAGGAAGCATTGCATGATAACTGTCAAAATCGAACGGTACTGCACTGTACGATTCGTCGGGATTGACGGTTATATCGTTACTCAGAAAGAGTTCCTTTACTTCCATGTGTTAGATTAATAGCATATTTGATTGCTTGATATCAAGGAACATTCTAATTTAAAATATGTATGATATTTTTTGCTAAGGTATTGCAAAGAGAACCAGCCTAAAAGATTTAGAATGCTATCAAGTCCCATCAAGAGAGATGCACTATTAGTTCTGCTAAAAACAGTTATATTCAAATAGTCTCAAAAGCTGCAAAACTATCTGAGGTGTTTCCTGAACTGGGTGTCGCTAAGTTTTTTTAATGGGGCTAGTGGACGAAGTTCGAACTTTTCTTAACATGCATTATCGTCACAAGAGTTACTTTGGGCTGAGCGTTAAGTATTAATTTCAGTATTTTTAAAGACGGAACTTCCCTTTAACCAAGCTATTAAAGTTATAATAAGTGAAGTTTGATTAAATGAAGACAAAAAACAAGTTTTGATGGAGTTCAAATGTCTTTTCCTCCAAAAATAAAAGAAGAAGCTCTCGTAAGTTCAAGAAGACATTGTTGTGTTTGTAGAAAATTTGGTGGGAGAGACTGTGAGGTTCACCATATTATACCAAGTGCTGACGGAGGAAAGGATGATATAGATAATGCAGTTGCTTTATGTTTCCGTTGCCATAGCGAAGTTGGCAGCTATAATCCAAAACACCCTAAAGGAAACAAATATTCGCCTTCAGAAGTTAAGAAACATCGTGACGATTGGTGGATCTTCTGTGAAGAGAACCCTCATGTTCCTCTGCCAGAATACCCGATTTCTGTTTCACCAGGAGTTATTGATTTTGGTTCAGCAGAGTGGAAAGCAATATCATCTATAACCGTAAGCAATCTGTCAGATCAAGTATTTTATCAAGTTTGGATAAAAGTAGGCCTACAAAGCTCAGATGTTGAATCTTTAGATATAGACCTGGATATAGAAAAAGAAAAGTCATTACTGAAAGCAAGGGTAAATTCTATTGAAGTATCTGGAGATGTTATTAGATACGATGGCATCGATAAAAGTAATAATAAGGCAATATATGTTGAGTTAGCTAAAATAGACCCACGTAACAATATTAATTTCGTTTTAAGAAATAAATCGAAACCAGAGAGTCTTGACGGCAGGTTGATAGCCAATATTGCCATTATTGATTTTAGTTCAGCCGCAAAGAAGATGATGGAATCGAAGGATAGAAATAAAGTCGGCCTAATGTTTTCGCCACCAGAAGACTTCACTATGTCAAGTGTATCTATGTTAATGCAACGGAAATAATGAGTCATTTAAAAATGAAACTAGTGGACAAATTTTGTCCTAGAATCAAGTTTCTTCAATTACTTTCTAGCCGAAGAGTTTGGTGATGTATAGTGCCGTATGATGTCAGCGAAAATTGGCACAATTTTCTTATTGATGCTGAACTCTCTAAAAACTACTTAATAGTTTCAACGATTACTGGCGGTGATGCTGTTGATAATCCAGTTATTGAACGGATATTGCCTTCTTTGCTTCACATTAAAATGACAGCTATTCTTGACGAAACACTAATTGCATATATGTCCTCCAACAACATAACGCAACCAAGAAATTATAGAAGAGACCTTAACGGGAGAATTGAGTTTTTTGCTTACAAGGGCTTGATTCTTAATGATGATGATCTACATGCGATACGTTCTAATAGGAACGATACAGCGCATAAGTCTCAACTATATGTTTCTTGGGACCAATTAGATAAAGATATTACCAGTGTTCATAGTACCCTTCAGCATTTGGGTTACGTTGGCAATCATTCTAAGTTGACCGTTGATGCTGTGCAAGAAAAAGCTGAACCGTCAAACGAACCTAATAAAACTTACAGTCAAAATTTTTCCGTTCGTGTTTTGGACGATAAGAATATTATTTCAGAACTTAAATGGCAACGCAGTTGGTAACAACTAATATGAGATATGCCAAATAATAGCTACAATATTATCTGTCCAGTCTTGTCTGAACTATGTACAAGTTCTGCTTTAAAGTAGTCTCATGATAGTAATTCAATCAGCGCATTAACTAGTGTTCTTTTTTTTGAAACTAAGATAGACCATCGAGAGATATTTTTATAAGTTTTCTTGCTGGGGCTAGTGGACGAAGTTCGAACTTTCATTTATATAAATAAGCAAAAAATTCGGTACTTTATTTTTTAAGAGTTAAGGGCCGAGCTATTAAGGATTGACAAGACATTTTTTTATCTTCGTAATCAATCTCAGCGATCTCGGAAAACAGCGATATAATTGCTAAAATCGTTAAGAGCTATCTGATCTTAAGAGTTTTTCTAAATCATTAGCATTGATACGTTCTATTGGATCAAGTCTACAGGCCATTGATACTGCTTCAATAATCTTATTGGGGAGATTATTGAGAGAGTCTTTAATTCTTTTTTCAAATTGAATCGGCTCATTTCTATAGGTATTTATTCTTTCGATTATGGTTCTTTCTAGATTAACCCTGCTAGGATCACCGGCTGGTTTGAGGTTAATAATTTCATCGTTATATAAAAAAGGGTATTCTCGTTTTCCAAAAAGATACATTAGTGTTGCGCCAAATGACCAAACATCGGAATTAGAAGTTGGAACGACTGACTCCGAAAAAAGTTCGGGCGCTCTAGTTTTAACCGAGCCTGGGTTATTTTTAGAATTTGAATTAAAACTCGCTATGCCGAAGTCGATTAATACTGCTACATCTTTTTGAAGACCCATATTGTCTGGTTTGATGTCGCTGTGGATACATCCAAATTTATGTAAATATTTTATGGCAGATGAGATGTCAGCCATATGAAGCAACAGATCGTCATAGCTAAGGGCCATCTCATTATCAAAAATATAATTTAATAATGGTTCGATGATAAAAGGTTCGCCGAGGTTATTTTTTACAAGTGAACAGGGCAAGATGTTCGTGTGTCTTATTCGGCCTAGCCACTCTGTTACACTATCTTTTTTAATAATATCTTCCGGAGTTAGCTTAAGTTGGGACAGAATTTTTTCCATTGAACTATTTGACCAGTTTTTATAACGCTTTAACGCAACTCTTGATGCATTTGGACCTTCGGCTGAGAATACTATTTTAAATGCAGAGGTGTTGCTTAAGCGGCGAAGCGGTTTGTAGCCAGCAGGCGGATCAAATGTTGCCAGGTCGATGAATTCACTTGCAGAGTCAATTTCGTTATTATCCAAATGTTCAAAAATTCGATCTGTAATACCACCTTCAAAAAGCCAAAAAACATCTTTCAAAGGACTCTTGTCTCTCATGCTTTTATGAAGGATTTTCGATTCGAATTTGCTTTTGCGACCTAATTCTGAAAAGGAATAAAACTTGGTTTGCCACTGGTTTACAAATATTGACTCAATACCCTTTAGCCACTTATTAACTAATTTAGCTCCATTTTCACTAGAATCTAAAGAATTATATGGATGTTCACTCCATATTCGTATTCTCTTCGATTCTTCAATCACATCAAGGAACGTGTGACCGTCGTCAGAAATATAAAAATCAGCTAAATCGCTATCTATTCTATTTAAATGTTCGCTTTTATAAAACGCTGTAGTAAACTTGTAAATCAATCCCAATACTTCGATGAGCGCATCATCACCCCATTTTTCAGCTTTTTCAATTAGCGCAACAGTCTCTCTTATATAAGATGAATCCCTCACAAAACCCAAAAAAACTTGATGTCTAACGCCGTTAAATATTAAGTTCGCTATCGTTTTATAGTCACCTGTCATCTTTAGGACAGGTGACTTAACCCAAGCCGATGGGTTCTTAAGGATGTCAGAGTTGATATGTCGACCGTACATGCTCATTACTCGCCTTTTTTGTGGACGACTTTCATTTAGGTATCTGTCCAAGTCGGGCAAATTAATTGAAGACACTGTAACAACATGGAAGTTAACAAGTTCCCCTGCCTCAGTGATAGTTGGCTGATCATCAATTTTTTTTATGAAAGCTGAGCGGACTAATTCATTAGAAATACTACTTAATAAGTAATCTTCATTTTCTTCATCCGCAGCCGACAAGACTAGCAGATGTTCCTTTAAATCATCATCTTTTTTTACAATTATCAAATTATCAATCCTTTTTATTTAAGAACGTAACGCAGCCGTACTTTTAACAATTACTAGTAGTAATGAAGAATAGAGGAAACTGTCTTTTAGAACAAATAAGCATAATTCGGATTATATGAATTGCGTTCAAATTGGGGCTAGTGGACGAAGTTCGAACTTTTCTAAGCAATGAGAAGGTCAGCGGTTCGACTCCACTCGTCGGCTCTGAACTGGGATTAAGCTAGGTAACGTAGTTATGGTGTTCCGCTCACTCTGTTTTTTAATACTTTTAAATTATAAATTTGCAAGCAATTCATTTGTTTGAATAATTACTCGTTCAACATGGTCTTTTCGTATTTGGACGTTCCCTATATAGTCAGCCTGAATCCTTTTTACTTTTAATTCGCCCAGAGACCTTCCCATCGACTGTTCCGTTTTATCAGTAGAATTTTTGTACTCCAAAACTACTTTTTGATGAGCTCCTACTTTTATTATTTTACCACTCGGCAGCTCATATTCTCCCGAAGTAAAATCTTGAAGACCTTTTTTATCTCGCATAAGCAAAAAAGCACAATAGTATGCTCTACTTATCGATGACCGAAAACACGCTTCATTTGCATCGCCAAGCTCATCTAGCATCGAAGCGCTTAAATGGTTTGCAAGATCAAAATATTTATACCAATCCATATTAAAGGGGTTGTTCTAGAATATTTAGCTTTCCTTGTGTTTTATCTAAAATATCAAGAAACCAATAATCTAGTAATATGCTCATTCTTTCGCGTGCTTCATAAGCGGTATATGAAGACTTAATGACAATAAATAGCTCTTCATATTCTTCTTCAGGGTCTCTTTTTATTTCTAAAGAAGTAGCTACCCCATTACCAAAAACCGCATTAACAACATGTACTGAAGAGAATATTATATTAATCAAAAAGTCATTCTCTCTTAGGAAATTTAGAACTTCAAAAGTTTCATCAATATAATAAACGCTTTTTATCGCATTAAATAACTCATCTACTCTTCTCGAAACTGAATTCTCAGAAAAAGGCGGGTAGTAGTATGGCTGTTCACTTAACCATAAACGAAAATATCTTTCATTATTTCGTTCGCTAGTTAAATTTTCATCAGATAAAACAATTTTAGAATGGGATAATATTCCGGGTTCAGTTGAACTCAATGTGACGCTCATGTGCCTCACTCCTCATTAAATGTGGCTTTGCAATCTTCTGATACGCAAGAATGAAAAGTTTCTAGTATTTTATTATGAGCATTTTCAATCCAGTCTGCAATTCCATCTAATTCGACTTTTTCCGGAATGTCCACGAGATAATCTAGGTCTAACAGCGTTAATGATGTTTCTTCTTCCTTGGGCTCAACTGATGCCACTGAAAGTCGAAGCTTATCGTCATCGAAAGGAAAAATTGTAATTAAATTAAAATCCTTAAAATTATCGGGCAAGTCACTCGGAACACCTGGAAAGTATTTGAAGCATTCTCTTAAATCAATACCCTCTTCTAGTTGAATATTGTTCATATATCTTAGTCCAATTCTTTTAACGCCACTTGGGTTAGCTACTTCCCTATATTTAGCTAAATTATTTAAAATCGCTGGCTTAAATGTTTCCCAGTGAGGATAAGGCTTTAGATAATTAGTTGACAGAACATCCATCCCTACTTGAACTAACGCTGTTTCCTCAGTATTGAGAAATTTCATTCCTTGTCCAAGTTCAAACTTACCCTCAACCTGGTCTTCGATAGCTTGAAAACCAAATCCAACACCTACATTTGAACGTTTGACTGGATAATCATCTTTTACTTTATCAAAGAATAGACCAGGAATAGTCATATCCTGAGGCTCCTCAGATATGAACCGAATTTGGCAAACAACTTCTGTAATTGGAGGACTGGAATATTTTAAATCACTCAGAGGCATAATATTATTATACATTTGCTTGCTTAAAAATGATATAAACACCATCTTTTATTACTAACTAATTGAAAACTCGGATGCTCTAAAACATGTCAATCTGGCCAAATTTCTCACTTTTATATTTTTATGTGAATACGCTTGTGCGTCGTTCCAACCCTCTATATCTTTCGAGCGATAGTCAGCCCCATATGGTAGCGAACTTTATTACTATAAGGTAGATGAAATATAACTACGGTTCTATTGTTCGTGCAGATCATAGAACCTTTATCTCAAGGTAATCATCAAAGGCAAAAGGCAGACCAAGTTCTGCAACTACATTTAACACCGAACATTGTTTATATACTCCCCAAGTCCCACTGAACTCTGAGTTCACAATGCGTTACCGCAGTTCAAGGTATCGGAGATTGCCACGCCTTGGGTGTCGCTGTCTCGAAGTGACTGATTGCTTTGATTGCCACGGCTCAGGTTTCGCTGTCTCGTAGTGACAAACGAGTTGAAAAAGTGGATAGGCCACTATTAATCTTTTGCTTTTAACTCCTTACGCCCTTTACGCTTTATTATCAAAAAAGGGAAATAAGATATAATTAATCATAAAATATTTAAAGGAGTATTAATAGTGAAGCTAGCTATAACCGGAAAAGGCGGAGTAGGAAAAACTACTCTTGCATCCGCTCTCTCAAAGATATATACGGATAATGGCTATTCGGTAATAGCGGTAGATGCCGATCCCGATGCTAATTTTGCCGAGGCGCTCGGTTTTTCCGATGAGGAGATGGAGACTATTACCCCAATCTCCGAGTTAAAAGAGCTTATAACAGAGCGGACCGGCGCCGAAGCCGGTGTTGTCGGCGGGATGTTCAGCCTGAACCCCAAGGTCGATGACGTTCCCGACAGATTTGTACTAAAAAAAGACGGTGTCAAACTGCTTGTAATGGGAACGGTCGAGGCTGGCGGCGGATGCATTTGCCCCGAGAGTGCTTTTATTAGACGATTGCTGCAACATCTGGTAATTGAGCGGGACGAGGTTGTCATCTTAGATATGGAAGCCGGCATAGAACATCTGGGCCGGGCG
>SDBV01000486.1_pt1 | contig 56934 bp, 43 predicted proteins | sample 2277081 | NCBI WGS metagenome assembly SDBV01 (sample SAMN10402039, study PRJNA504765) | marine sediment metagenome | isolation source: marine sediment core GS10_PC15, 223 cmbsf | place: Arctic Ocean: Southern Knipovich Ridge | collected 2010
CGATGATAACAACCAACTCTTACGGAGGTGGGCTATCTTGAACTGGCGCCAGAGCCTTCCATTCAATAGTGTTTCGCATATTTCAAATGATCCCGGCATATTCAATGGTCCGCTTGTGGTGATATCGGATTGCACGTATCGTGAAAGAACAGGCCGCATGCCAGAAGGACATTGGATGGCCGTTGATGGAGTCAGTTCGTGAGCAAGGGATTAATCAAAGCCAACGCTTCACAAGTCCAAACCATGTCTCTGGATTGGCTGAAGCGTCGCAAGTTGAAGATATCCGAAGGGTCTGTCTCAGAGAGTCAGGGCTCAGAGGGGAAAGAATCCTGCATCAAGGGTGTGGGAGCGTATTGCCAGGCAATCATATGGTTTCGGCCGGAGAATCAGGGATGTGCCGCGGAGATCCGTGTAAGTCCCAGAGCCTACTGGAATGCGATCTTGCACGTGACTCTGTTTATTCTTCTCGGCTGGAGCCTAGTTCTGATTCATCGACTGCTCGATGAATGGACGATTTCTGGAGTCTCCTTGTTAATCTTGTGTGCCGTCCTGATTATTTCTTTGTTTTACTGGCAGAACAATCGACTTTCAGGCAAGTTGGCTCGGATTGAACGATCTTTCTGGGAGTTGGCCGAGAGCAGACACGACATTCAACAGTACACTCGGGCGGAGGGCCGGCTTTATAGACGAAAGAACAGGCTCTTGGCCGAACTGATGTTCGTCTGCTACCTGGTTGTTGTTGGCGGAATGTTCCTGGGGTTCTGGGGAGTGGTATTGATCCTGGTGTTGTGTGTGCCGATTCTTGTGATGAATGTCACGGACATGTCCTGGGGGAATGACCCTCTCTGGCACTGGCGACTTTGGATCATGAGTACTATGGGCCGATGGACATTCCTGATGTTATTTGTATTCGGAATGGCGCCCATTCTCATTGCCCTGGAAACCTTCATGGAGTTGAAGATGTACAAGGATCCTGAGTCGTGGTCTGTGAAGCGGGCCATCGCTGAAGGTCGGTTTCGAGAGATTCACCCTGCAACGGCAAAGCAGCTGGAAGCTGACGTCCATGATCGTCTCTGGGATATGTCCGCCCCAGAATCGACGGATGCTGGCCAAGGACAACAGAGATTTCGATTTCTTGTCAACGGTATATCGGGCTTCCTGGTCATGGTCGTATCGGTTGTATTTTTCGTATTGCTTCCTTTCAGGGGAATGCAGAAGAGTCACGGTCGATGGGCAGCCGAGGTAGGCGAGAAAGCCGCACGTGACGGACCGAACGTTCCCTACCTCCCGAAGGCATGGAAACGTAATATTCCCCGGCTGCTGCGGTGTGTTATCGTGTTCCATGCTCTCTTTGGCGGCCTGATTCACTGGGCGGCGACTGCGTTTTGCTTCGAAGGCATCAGCTACGCTTTTTGGGGCAGGACTGTCCTGTGGGACCAGGCTGCGAATTTATGGTCGTGGTTTTTTGCCCTGCCCAAGATACTGTTCGGGGATTCATGGGGCTGGTATGTGGGGCTATTGCTGGTGGTGGTCATCAGCAGTCCAGTTGTCTTGATGCTGTGCGCGTTTGTCCGCCGGATATTCTTGAAGATCCTGCTGATGATTCGCTTTCGGCTGTTTCGATGGACCGATAGTACAAATCATTCCCAATGCTCTGAACGGATTGAGAGCTTCAATACCAGCGCATGCTCGCGTGAATCCATCCGCAGACCTGAGTTGTGGCTGACTTCTAGTGATGATGTCGTGATTCAGTTGCGCGGAATGCTACTGCCCGGTTCTGCCGTGCTGGAGATTTCGCGGGGAGCCGTCGAACTGTTGGATGAAGCCGAATTGCAGTCAGTGGTCGCCCACGAGCTCGGTCATGTACGCCAGGGAATTCGAAAGGTCGGGTTGTTGAAGTTGCTATCGTCTCTGGCACTGTTCCCGAATCATTATCTCACGTTGTGTTTGGGTTGGTCCGCATCGGAAATCAAGGCGGATCGCTTTGCCCTGGCCGCAACCGGCAATCCAGGGGCCCTTTGTCGGGCCATTGTGAAAATATCCACCGCACAGATGGATTGCATCCGGTCAAGTGCCAGCCTGCGATCTACTGTCATGAACAAGAAGAAAGGAATCATACGTGGCATTCTTCGGCGCATACATAAAGTGCTGCTGATACAATACGCATCAATGAGTTTCTTTTTCGGGGACCGCCTGTTTGGCTATGCCCATCCATATGTATCCGAGCGGCTTGAAGCGATCGCTTCTTTCCATCGGGAGGCTGCGAATGAATCAGAGTAATGAATCCTGGTCTGACGTTGTGCGAAACGTGGCGCATACCTTTATCGCTGAAAACTACGACGAAGAGTCATCGCTGTTCGTAGCGTGTTGGGAAGCGTTCTCGGCCAGGCTTGATTTGGGATGGACAGGTCGAGAAGGGCCGCTTGAATCAAATATTATTCAAGATATTTCATTCGCCAAGGGTAGTGCCCTGGACTTGGTTACTCCGATTGTCTTGGCGACGGTCGCGGAAGCATTTCGTAATATCAATGGCAAGAACGTCTCGACCGCAAAGGCGGAAGAACTCATCGGACGCGCCGCGGCGCAATTCGGAGCTGGGGTGGAATTGACCGCCAGCCTCATTCGTCATCTTCCGCTTCTGTGTATTGAAGCCATGAAGTCCCCTGAGAATGCGGACAAGGCGGTTATCAACCTCACAGTAACTGCTCAATACAAGGTATGGGCTGACGGAAACACCTGGGTCGCTCAGGATATCGCGGAATATGAAGTGAAGAAGGATGAGTACCTTTTCTGGCTGGACTTGGATGAAAAATCTCACGTTTCTCCGATTTCGCCCGACCGCCGAATTGGTCCCAAAGCCGTCGCGTTACTCGTCTATCTGGTGGAACATCTTGGGGTGCCCGTTCCAGCCCACGATGTATTACGGGATGTCTTCGAAGATGATTCTCAGGCGATTACGGAAGACAGGAAGGATAAGGTGGAACAGCAGCTTTCAAAATTGCAGAAGTACTGTGGGGGTTATTTTCGGGAATACCTCTTTGGCCTGTGGACTGAAAAAGGCCTGGGGCTGAAGGAGGCCTTTGTCGATAAGTACCTCTTTTTCTCTCGGCTGTAGCATCGTCTTGCCTGTTTATCTTTGAGTCGAAGGCCTTTCACCTCGCACTTCAGCTGCCCTTTCATCCGGCCACGTAGATCGCGCATCCGGTCTGCCTGGCGGGGCTCTTATTCGTCTGAAATTCCCTGAATAGAAGCTGTACGCACGAGGGAGGTAATTCAGTTGCTATTCAATATGTGAAAAGTCCATCCAGCGGTAGCGTGGCTTCTAGGAAAGCGAAACCATTTCAAGGAGCCACCATGACCGCACAAGACATCCTCAACGGCAGGCAGGACGAATCATGCCGAAGGGCGAATCGGTCCCTTCCAAGAGATGCCGGGAGATTAACGGAAACTCCATCATCTGGTTTCCTGGGGGTGCGCTGAGATGGCTTGGCGACAGAGCATAGCGACGTTCCTGGCGGAGGCATTGCGGCTGTCGATCCGGGTGTGCCTGTTCATTGACGGGATATTGATCGCGCTGGCGAGCATCTGGTTCTGCTGCAAGTTCCTTTACTTCTCGATGAACTGGCTTAACCGCGTGCTTTTCGACTCGCCCTGGTAACAGCGGAGCAATCATGAAACCCCTCAGACGAAAACATACCACCCAGGTGACCACCGACCCCGTTACCGGTAAGGATCGGGTATTGGGCTGGAGCCAGGAGGAGCACGTTCTTTCCGACAAAGGCTCGGTGGATTCGTCGGCGATGGAGCGAACGTTCTTTCTGGACTGCGGGTGTGAGGGCCAGGCGGCGGGTAGGTGTTTTGAGTGCGGAGCAATCAGTTGCAAGACCTGCCATGGCCACTGCCAAGCATGCCGCAAGCCAATTTGTATGCAGCACAGCCGGTTCCTCCAGTCGGAGGAGGGAGCGGTTCGGCTATGCGGAAGCTGCTTTGACAGGATTTCGAGGAAGCAGACACGGGCGAAGATTGGCAGATTCGTGCTGTCGTTGTTCGTTGAGAGGGAGTCTCGAAATGACTGAGAAGCTCTCTCCACTTACTGAGAATGTCCTCTATTGCCACCATAACGACTTGGTGGGCGATGATGCGGGGGCGGCGATGATGCGTAATTTCCATGCAGGAACTTGCGACGCGACCATCGCGGGGATGTTTGAACGCCGTGTTTCGAAGCACAAGTTCAAGCAAGCCTTTCATGGGGCCGTGCCGTTCAGGGCACCGAAGCTTCCGGTGGGCGATTATGTCATCGGCCTGGACGCCAACGGCAACGAACTTCGCTCTTATATCCAGTATCTGAATGCCCACAGTCTCACGTGGGCGGGCTCGGGGGCAGGCAAGACGATGTTCTCGCGATACAAGGTCTTGCAGATTGCCGGCCATGTTGAGGGGATGTTCCTGTTCGACCTTCGCAAACGGGAATTTGCGATCCTGCGTCCGCTCCTGGCGCGATTGGGGATTGACCTAGTGATTTTGGGCGCGAGGGATCTGCGGATCAACCCCCTGCAATTGCCGTTGGGCGTGGAGGTCTCGGACTGGGTGCCGCGAGTGGCGGACATGTTGATCGGCGTACTGGAGCTGCCGCCGCGGGCGAGTAAGCTGCTGCAAGCCAAACTATTCCCACTTTATCGTACGTTCGACGCCGAGAAGAGCGAGTTTCCGACGCTGTTCGATCTCTATGAGGCCATCAAGGCGGACAAGGGCGCCAACCATCAGGCCCGGGTGGCTATTCTCGATAGCCTCGAACCGGTCCTGCTGTCTCTGGGGCCGAAGGTCTTGGCCTACCGATACGGATGGTCTTCCCATGAACTTGCACGTAAGCATCTTGTCTTCGAACTGGGCGGCGTATCGGAGGCCGATAAGAACCTGATTATCAACAAACCCGTTCTTTCCGAGTTTTGTTCTCGAATCTCCAGGGGCGTATCCAACCCGAAAATGGATCTCTGGATGTGTTTCGATGAAGCCCAGCGGATCTGCTGTTCGTCGGGTCAGTCTTCCGCTATTGGCGATCTTATCGGGTTGGTGAGGGGCACGGGGATCGGCCTGGACCTGAGCCTCCAGGGAACCGACGGCGTCCTGCCTCAGATTATCAGCAACACCGCCACGAAGATCATCGGTCGCTGCGGCAGCATGGCGGATTATTCGGCGGCAGGTCGCAGCATGGGGCTAAGTGCAGAGCAGATCCAGTGGGCACAGATGAATCTAAGGCCGGGTCTGTTCATCGGGCAGTTGGCCGAGGGTTCGTGGCGATATCCGTTCGTGTTCCGTGCTCCCAAGATGACCTTCCCAAATAATATGGCTGTTGAATCGGGGAAGACCGATCTAGGCCTGCCGACCGTTCGTGCAACGGAGTTCGATAACTGGGGTGCCATTCCGGAAATCCCTTCCGGCACGAAACCTCAAACTGGCGATTCTCTATTCGAGAACGATCAGGAATATCGCTTCTGCAAGGCTGTAGTAGAGCATCCCATGCAGCCGTCCAGCGCCTACACGAAACTTGCCGGTATCGCCGCCAAGTCAGCGAAACGAATTCGCGAAAAGCTGATCGCCAAGCAGTTCATTCAGGAACATTCTCTGGATACCGGTCGGCGGGGAAGGAGTTCCATTCTGTTGGAATCCCTGGCGGCCGGTAAGGCGGCCGTCCGAGAGTACGAGGAGTGTCAGTCATGACCTTGGCCCTGATCATCTCTGTCATCTGTTGCACACTTATGTTCTCGCTTCGCGGCGGGCAGTTCCACAATTACCTGGTCACAGAGGCCGAGAGCATTCTACGCCAGGCGGGATTCGACACCACTCGGGAACATCCCGAAAACTTGCCGAACGGCGGGAAGAATTTCGTCGACCTTATGGCCTGGAGAGGCGATTCCATGATCTGTATCGAGGTCGAGACCTCCGCCCGAAATGTACTCTCCAACGCTCTCAAGGCTCAGCAACTGGGCCGTCCTTTGATCATCTTGGTGCCCAGCGCGAGGGTTCGCAACGCCGTTGAGAAGAAGCTTTCTCGCAGCCAGTTGAGCTCCGGCGGACAGCGGATTTGCATTCTGCTGTTAGCCCAGCTTCAACAGGAAATTACGAATTATTTTCCTTTGTTTTCCCCGGCGAATGGTGAGGGAGAAAACAAAAAAACAAATCCGAAGGGAGGAAGCAAATGATGCGAATCAGATGGGAGCGAATTATTGGGATCATCCTGATCGGTGTCGCCATTTACCTCTTTAACAGACTGGTGCCACTGATGGAGAACCTGCTGGATATAGCCAACTCGGATGGCGACTACGGAAATCCGATCAAGGCAATCATGTTGGGCGTGTTGTGCCTGACGTTCATATGTGGAATCAAACTTCTGGTAACCCGGAGATAGGAGATGACATGAGTAAAACGTTTGAAAAGCATCGTGACGTATCACCAGAGTGGCTCAAGCCGTTGATGGAGATATGTCGTCTGCTTGGCGATTCGCTGGCCGAAACGATCACCGAGCGCATGGCGGGATTGCTCCCTGACTTTGAAGCCCAGCGAAAACAGACAGCCTACGCCCTGGAAGATATTCAGAAGCGTCTGGATGCTTCTATCGCCCATTGCGAGCTTCTGGACAACGCCAACCGAACCAATCGGTTGCTGGGCGATCAGTTCTATGACGAACGGATCATTCAGCCAATGATCCGAGGACTTTTCCCAATGGCGGATCTGTTGCATCAGGCCATGGGGCGGCCCGATTGTGACCATGCCCATCTCTTGGCATTACGGACTCAGTTGGATCAGTTCCTGACTCTTTACGGGGTCCAAGCCTTTCACCATGAAGCTAACTCGGACTTTGACCCTCGAATAATGAAGCCGCTGCAGACGGTCGCGAGCCATGAGCCTGACCTTGACGGTTTGGTCGCCGAATCCCTGCAGTGCGGTTTTAGAACCTCCCAACGAATCTTGAGGCTGGAAACGGTCAGTCTCTACAAGTTTGAAACGCAGCCAACTACACCAACTGTCGCTAACGACGAAAGGAGCAATCATGACAACACTGGGAATTGATGCTGGAACGACACGATTCAAGACGAGCCTTCTCAACTCGAGCGGTGAGCCGCAAAGTCTTACCAACCGGATGGGACAGACCTTTACCCCGTCGGTCGTCTACTTCGGGGATGATGGGCCATTGGTCGGCACGGAAGCGGACAATGCAGCTCTTGCCGATCCCGCAAGAGCGGTCTTCGACTGGAAGGTGAACATGGGAACGGAGGAGGTTCTTTACACCGATACCGACGGGAAGGACTACAAGGCTCAAGACATCCTGACTATCCTCTTGAAGAACGTCAAAGCGGATGCCGAAGCCAAGACCGGCGAGCCTGTCAATGAGGTCGTTATTACCGTTCCGGCCAACTACAACCATCTGCAGATGCAGCAGACTTTCGACGCTGCAAGACGGGCCGGGATGGAAGTGATCTGTCTACCAAAGGAACCGACTAGCGGAGCCCTGGGCAATAATATCTTCAAGCTCAAGAATGGGCGAGTGTTGGTCTACGATCTTGGTGGAGGGACATTCGACGTATCCATCATCAAGGTGACGGGCAATGTCTGCGAGGTTGTCGCAACCGGAGGAATTCCCAAACTTGGCGGCCGTGACTTCAACAAGCGGGTTGATGCCAAGATCATCGAGGAGTTCGAAAAGCAGCATAACTATCGGCCCGATCCGCAGAGCCAGGCGATCTTCTATCAGGATTTGCGAGGCCGCGTGGAGCAACTCAAGATCAGCCTGTCGGCTCAGAGTCAATGTAATGTCGTTCTGTCCTGCAATGGCGACGTGCTCAATATGACGGTGACACGTCAGGAATTTGAATCCTGGGTGGAAGACCTGGTCGCCCAGAGCATCCGCAAGACCGAGGACACCCTCAAAGAAGCCCAGCTTCAGTGGTCGGATATCGACGCCATCTACCCCATTGGCGGCGGGTCAATGATGCCCATCGTCACACGAAGTCTAACCGAAGCCAGCGGCCAAACGATCACCAGCAACTGCGAAGCCCACTGTGCAGCGGCGCTTGGAGCAGCGATTGCAGGCAGGCTGGAATACGAGCGGCAGGGCAAAAGCTACCAGGTGGGCTCGGTCACACTGCCGCCGATCAATTACTACATGCGGGACATCCTGAGCCGTGCCGTTGGGGTCTCGGTTCTTGATGGGCAGGAGCAGACTGTCTGCTGTGAAATTCTTACAAAGGATACGCCGATTCCTTCCATTCAAACCCGCAACTTCAAACTCGCTGAACTGGGACAGACCGATGTGCGGATCGAAATCCTGCAGGGCCGCGAGGGCGAGAAGACCGATAGTTGCAGCGCCTTGGGGCACTTTGACCTGGAAGACCTTCCATCTCGCCCGGGCGTCGTCAATCGAATCGAAATCACCTTCGATCTGGATAAGGACGGTTTATTGACCGCCTCGGCCAGGGATACCGTCAGCAACAAGAAGTCTCAGCTTCAGGTTGACTACGCAAACGCCTAATCAAGACAAGGAGAATCTCATGAACTATCTGAATTCGGCATCCAGAGTCTCTATCGCGAGGAAAGAGTTGATTTATGTGCTGATCGACTTCTCACCTTCAATGGATACAGAGGACTATAAGCCTTCACGTCTTGTTGGGGCTATTAAGGCCAATCGGCGACTTATCAAAGCCAAGGCTGCAAGTTTTCCCGACGATCAGATCGGAATCATTATGTTTTCAGGGAATGCACTCTGTCTTCACCCACCTGTTCCGGCTGGGAAGCATTGTGAGGAATTGTGCCAGTCTCTTCAGTATGACGAGTCCATGGTTACCGGCGGTACGGACTTTTCGTCGGCACTGGAGCTTGCTCATGAGTATTTGTTTGGTGAGCGGTTAGCCAGTGCGTCGCCCGGATGGCTTGCCAGGGTGGTTGACGGACTCTTTGATCCCTCTGATTCCAATACGCCAGTCGGTCGATCACCAAGTGTGAATGATGGTATCACCACGCGAATCATCATGCTGACCGATGGCGAGCATAACGGTGACGGCGACCCTGTGAAAGTTGCAGGCCAACTCAAGAAGGCGGGCGTCATCATCGAGTGCATCGGAATAGCAGGCAGCCCAAATGATGTTGATGAAGCGATGCTTAAGCGAATCGCCTCACGTGACCAGACGGGCAAGCCGCGGTACTGCTTCATCGGCGACACCGGCAGCCTTATCAAGAAGTACAAGTCCATGGCCAATCAAATCAGGCCTATATAGGAAAGGGCGATATAGTCATGAATATCATATTCAATCCAATTGCTGCGGTGTTTTACTTGGCCCATCTGGGAATCAATATTGCACTGCTATTCCTTTTGATTCAGCTGATATTGACCTGGAAGCGTTTTGCATGGCTTACGCCTCTTGCCAAAGTGGGCAAGCCGGTCACGGACGCCATGACCGGTGCGGTCTCCGCTCGCATTGAAGGCCGATTCGGTGAGCGAAAATTCTCCGAACGAGGCAGGCTATCCATCTGCATTGTGCTCCTGTCACTGGTCGATTTATTCCTCGCCGCAATTGCCGGAGCAATGCAATGAAAACTGACAAGATCGTCGTTGCGCGATTATGGAGGCCGCGCTAACATGAACCGCAAATTATCACAGAGTGAACTGAATGCGGCCTTGGATAGCCTTCCGCCTGTGTTGGTGCCTGAGGAGGCGGCGAAGCTGCTGCGTCTGAAGGTCTCGACGCTTTACAGGCATGTGAGTGAAGGCCGATACGGCGGCGCAGTCAAGCGAGGCAAACCGCTTCGGTTCTGGCGGAACAGACTGGTAGAGGAGTTTATGCGATGAAGTTGATGAATAGGGAAAGAGTGGACGGCACGCCGGTGACGATAGGTCATCGGGTCCACTATCGCGACGGCCGCAAGCAGGCGAGCAAACGTTACTCAGCCGAGTATCGTGACGCGACCGGCAAACAGGTCTGCGAGGGCCTCGGCACATGCAGTCGTCTGGAGGCGCGGCGAATGGCCGTTGAAATATACACTCGCCTCAGGGAAGGCCGTCCAAGGATCGTCGATTCCACCTTGAGGGTAGAGGAACTGGTCGAGGCCTACTTCCAGACCGCCAAGGCCAGAGGGCTGGCCCGCAAGACCGAGTGGAAGTATGCGACGGACCTGGACAAGCTCAAGGAATTCTGCCGCGAAAAACGAATCTCTCTGGCCCACAGATTCGGTAGGGATGCATTCTTTGGCTATCGGCAGTGGCTTGTCGAGAAGGGCTACGCCGACAAGACGATCTACGGAGCGTTGACGCTGGCCAAACAGGTCTTCAAGTGGGGCTTTCAGGAAGGGCGGCTGCGGGAATATCGGCTGGGTGCTGCAAGGATAGCCAAGGCCAAGGCAAGGCCGCAGCCGTGCTTCACGACAGACCAGGTGGAATTGATCGTCGCCAACAGTCAGGCCGCGGAGAAAGTCGCTTTTGCGACGCTGGCTTATGCCGGACTTCGTATCGGTGAATTGGAGCAGTTGCAGTGGGCGGATGTGCAGTTAGACCGCGGCGAGTTGGGCATGTTCCACATCCGCCGAGGCGGTTCATCCGGCACGACCAAGGACAAGGATCACCGCTTCGTGCCGATCTCGCCAAGAATCAGGCCGCTTCTGGAATCGCTGAGCAGAACCGGCCAATTAGTCTTCCCGAGCATCACTGAACGCAAACTGCTCAAGCGTATCAAGGATATCTGCGGTGAAATCGGCCTGCCGAATCCTGACGGATTCAAGCTGCATTCTTTTCGGCATCATTTTGCGAGCATGTGTGCCAATCACGGCGTGGCCCACCGGAAAGCCCTGGCCTGGCTGGGGCACAGCTCGTCTGATATGCTAGATCTGTACTATCATCTTCACGACGCGGACAGCCAGGCGGCCATGAAATCCTTAGCTGGTGACACGTTCAAGACGGTGAAAGAACTGGATGAGAAGGATGAGTCAGCGGAGAGCGAGGAAGCTGACTCTGAGGGCAACTTGAGGGCAACGGGGCAGTCAACAATCGATAAAACACCACAAGCCCCTGACTTGCAGGAGCTTGTGGATGCCCTTTGCGGGCCAACGGAGAGGGTGGGATTCGAACCCACGGAACCATAAGGTTCACTGGTTTTCGAAACCAGCCCGATCAGCCGCTCTGGCACCTCTCCGTGCATTAGGGGGATTCTACGCGCAAAATGAGCGTGCTTCAAGCCCCATCGCGATTCCACGCAACTAATCCGACACGGTTCGACTCAACTTGTTCGCAAACTCCGGCCGATCTAACGTAATACGCTGTATTGTGTACTATGTAGTATGTCAGGCAGACGCAACGCGACCTGGCTCGCTCGCAGCCCAGCGTGATTTGATAAATTGCTTCAGATAAGTGCCGCACAATTTGCGGATTCTGTGCGATAATATACATAGCAGTGCGTTTAGAGCATTTTTCAAAGTAGTTGTCGCAGCATGGCGTGGCGAAATGTCTTGGAGCAAGGACGGCGAAGCAGGCATAGTCGTGCTATGCCGATGCAGCCGGACGATGAACCAAGGCATTGCAGTAGCAAGGACGCGACAAGAACTGTGAAAACTGCTCTAGTTGAATGGACTGCCTCCGCCATGGCGCAAAGGCGAGAGGCCAGGCAGGTGAGGCGATAATGGCCGATATGAATATCTTTGAAGCGACGGTCGATCACTTCCTCGCTCCGATCATGCCCTTCATGAACGATCCGAGCGTCTCGGAGATCATGATCAACCGCTCGGACGAAATCTACATCGAGCGCGAAGGCTTGCTGGTACGCACCGACGCGAAATTCGAGGACGAACAGGCCCTCGAGGCAGCAGTCCGCAACGTGCTGCAATACACTGGCCGACGGATGGACGACGAGCACCCGCTGATCGACTCGCGTTTGCCTGACGGCTCGCGCGTGCACGTGGTGCTTCCGCCCCTGTCGCGCGGCGGGGTGTGCATGACGATCCGCAAATTCGCCAAGATAATGTTCGACGCAGACCATCTGGTAAAGCTCGGTTCGTGGTCGGCCGAGGCGATGGAGTACATCCGCATTTGCGTGCTGGCCGAGAAGAATATTCTCGTCGCCGGCGGCACCTCCAGCGGCAAGACCTGCCTGCTGAACGTGCTGAGCAATTTCATTCCCGCTCACCAGCGAATCGTGGTCATCGAAGATTCGGCGGAGCTGGAGCTTCAGCAGGATCACGTCGTCTCGCTGGAAACCCGCGCCCCCGACCGCTGGGGCCGAGGCGAGGTGACGGTTCGCGACTTGTTTCGCTCGTCGCTTAGATTGCGGCCGGACCGTGTGATCATCGGCGAGGTTCGCGGCGGCGAGGCACTGGACATGATCCAGGCGATGACGTCCGGCCACGCAGGCAGCATGTCCACGCTGCACGCTAACTTGGCCATCGACGCACTGAGCCGGCTGGAAACGCTGGCGATGATGAGTAGCGTCGACCTGCCGCTGCACGCGCTGCGGGCGCAGATCGCATCGGCCATAGACGTGGTGGTGCTGGCGACGCGGTTCAACGACGGGCGGCGCGGGCTGACGCAAATCTGCGAGGTTCTGCCTTTGGGCGACGACGGTAAGTATCGCCTGCGCGAAATATTCAGCTACGAGCTGGTGGACGACGAGGGCGGCAAGCCCGGCGAGGGCGGGCTGGGGCGGACGGGCAAAAAGTCGTCCTTCCGCGACGAGCCGAAGATGCGCCTGCTGCGCGAGCAGTGGGATCTTACGCGAGATATCTTTGAACGCGACGAATGAACGCTTAACGCCTTATGGCACAGACGAAAACAGATCGACGCATAATGTGGCGTCTGGCGGGCGACGAAACCGGCCAGGTGACGGTAGAATACGTATTACTATTGGCGGTGTTCGGCGTGCCGATGATGTACGTTTTCGGCGTTTTGCTTTCGCTGATGAGCAAGTATTATGGAATGGTGATATTTCTGGAGTCGCTCCCGTTTCCGTAGAGGCAACGAAGTAGGCGGCTTCGGCAAGCAGTAGAAAGGCGCAAGATATGAAGAGCATGTTGAGAAGTCTGAAGAACAAAGCCATGGCCTTGCACGACGACCAGCAGGGGGCAAGTCTGATCGAATACGTGCTGATCATAGCAGTGATCGCGCTGCCGCTGCTGGGCGTGATCATCTGGTTCCGGGATGAAATCAGGGACTGGGTGGTTGAAGCGATGGAAGAGGTGGACGACAAAAGAGAGATGGATCCGTAACGGATTATGGAGGCTATAGCGAAGTACTGGTTCCTGGCCTTCATGGGCGTCGTGCTGCTAGTAGCGGCCATTGTCGACGTCCGAAAGGGCAAGATATACAACTGGATCACTTATCCTGCGATCGCGGTCGGCCTGATCGGCCACACGCTGTTCGGCGGGTTGGGTGGCAGTGAGACGCAATTGGGCCTGGCCGGTTCGCTGGCTGGGTTGGCGGTCGGCTTTGGCCTGATGTTCGTAGCCTGGCTGGCCGGTGGAATCGGCGGTGGCGACGTGAAGCTCATGGCTGCGGTGGGGGCGCTTGGCGGCTGGCGGTTCGCCCTGGCGGCGATGTTTTACGGCTTTGCGGTTGCGGCGCTGATGGCGCTGGTGGTGATGCTTCATCAGCGGATACTGCGCAAGACGTTGGGGCGGGTGTTTCGGTTTGTGTTCCTGCTGGCCGTGCGAGCCAAGCCCGGCGACCCGGCCGGCGAGGACAGCCCGAAAGTCGCATTCGGCGTTGCGTTGTGTATCGGCGCGGCGCTGGCGGTGGGCGAAGTGCTCTGGCGCGGCGTGGCCGCGAGCAAGCTCCTGTTAGGGATATAAAGGTCGATGACGGCAGGCGGGCAACAATATGCGGAGGCGCACGTGCGGCGGCCTGGCTTGCCGCGTCGAGCTATTGCGGCGCTGACACTGGCTTTGCTGGCGATGGCTGCCGTTCTGGTGGCCGCTGCACTTCAAGGCGCCCCTCGCGGCGCGTGCGACGGCTGGCTGGTACGGGCAGTCACAAGCAGTGGTTTTCTCATCTCGGCTGCGATCACATTCGCAAGCGCCGCGGCGCTGCTGACGGTTTGCTGGGCGCTTTGGCAGGCGGGCGCGGCCGGGCGACAACGAAGAGACGGCCAAAGCGGTGCGGCGGTGCTCGAATTCGCCATGGCCCTGCCGATCGCTCTGGTTCTGGTGCTGATCATGACGCAATCGTCGCTGCTGATGGGCGGCAACCTGTGCGTTCACTACGCAGCCTACTGCGCCGCCCGCAGCGCGATCGTGCAGATTCCCAGAGACCTGTCACTGTCCGAGCCGCCCAACGTCGTGACCGACCTGGCCGGATCGAGCAAGCGGAATAAAATCAAGCTGGCAGCCGTATGGGCCGTGATGCCTGTTTCATCGAGCAGCAAGCAGTTCCCCCCCGGTAACGGGTCGATCACCGACGATTTGAAGTCATTCTTTAAGGATTCCGGCGTCGACGAAAATGACATGCCCGGCTGGCTGAGTAGCGGCAAACTCGGCCGAATGATGAACTATGCTGAGAAGCACACGCAAATCGAATTGATGCAACGTGTCGATATGGGCCAAGACGAGCCGCCCGAGTATCACACGCTGAGTTATCCGTACATATACGGCGAGCACGAAGAAGTGCGCGTCGTGGTGCGCCACAAGTTTTACCTGGCGGTTCCGTACGCGGACCGGCTGTTCTATCAGTTGGGTGAAGCCAAAGGCTACGGCGTCGATCTGGGCGACGGGTACTATGGCCTGATTATCGACGCGGCGACCAGCCTGACCAATGAAGGCACGCAGGATTATATCGAAATCGAGAAGTTTTATTAAGCACACTAAAAACATTGAAAATATATAATGGAATATCCGTCGTGATGCGTGCGGCGAGATGCAATGTTAGAGAATATCATTAAATGATTAGATGGACGGGTGGCACGGCTTGCTTGTCAAGCCGTGTAGTCGAGGCAAGACAGGTTGCAAGTAAACTGTGCCGCCCCCATTATCAGGTTTTATATATTGCCAAGGAAGATAGGGAAATAAGTTGATGGCCGACAAGAATGGACGACAGGGCGGCGTGGGACTTCCGATCGGATCGAAGATCGGGAAATACGTGATTCGCGAGAAGCTCGGCGCGGGCGGTCAGGCGATCGTCTACAAAGCCCACGACGAATTACTGGACCGCTTCGTGGCGATCAAGCAAATCTCGACGAAGCTCGCCGAGGACGAGAAGTTTCTCGAACGCTTCCACCAGGAGGCTAAGATCCTCGCGCGTCTTGGCACGGAGCAGCCGGCCGTCATCAGCATCTACGAACTCATCGAGGATTCAGCCGGGCTGTTCATCGTCATGGAGTTCGCCGAGGGCCAGAGCCTCGAAACTATCCTGGCCAACACCGACGGCCCGATCGAGCCCAAGGCGGCCCTCCAGATTATCTGGCGTCTAGCGGCCGGGCTGCACGCGGTGCACGAGGCGGGCATCATTCATCGCGACATCAAGCCGAGCAACATCATCGTCGGCGAGTCGCTGCGGGTGAAAATCACCGACTTCGGCGTGGCGGCAGTCGCGGCCGAGCAGACCTCCATGCTTATGGGCACGACGCGGTACATGGCGCCGGAAATCTTCGAAGGCGATGAGGTAGACGCGCGAGCGGACATCTATTCGCTGGGATTCATCGCCTATGAAATGCTTGCCGGTCGCCCGGCCTTCAAGGAAGTGTTCGCCGACGTGATGCGCGACCGCCACAGCGAGATGATGCGATGGATGAAATGGCACGGCAAGGCGAAGGTGGCCGCTCCGCCGCTCAGCGAGGTCAACCCGGACGTGCCGGAAATCCTCTCGAAAATAGTCGCCAAGATGATGTCGAAAAAATGCGACGATCGATTCACTTCGACCGAAGAACTGGGCCGGGCGCTGAAGACTGCGTTTTCGCCGCGGGTGCGCGGCGCTTCCCCGGCCGCTACAACTCCCGCAGCCGCCGCGACGGTCAATCATGCTGATCGCGACGAGGCCGACGAACTTCAACTCGCGCCTGAAGAGCCCCTCACCGCGCCGCTGCCGAAACGTCGCATGTCGTTCCGCACCAAGGCGACGATAGCCGGTGTGATCGGCGTGATTATCCTGGCGATTGGAATCTTCCTGGGCGTTCAGCAGTCACGCAGCCGAAGCGGGCGCGCTCGGCGTGCGGGCAAACTCTACCAGCAAGCCAGGTTGGTGTACGATCGAGGCGAGTATCTCGCCAGCGTCGATGAGTTCCAGGCCGTCACGAAAAGCTACGGCGGGACAAAGGCTGCGTTGCGGGCTTCGGTAATGTTGGCGATCGCCCAGGCCCGCCAAGCCGTGATCGATCACGAGTGGGACGACGCTCAATCCGCCGAAGAGCAGGCCGAGCGGCGAGCCACGGAGATCCAGAAAAAATACGACTCACTGGAAGACTGGTCTCGACAGATATTGGGCGAGATTGGAGACTTCCGGATCGAGCGGGTCAATACGTGGCAGTTCGTCGAGGCCATGAAAGATGCGAAGATGTTGCTCGCCGTGGAGAAGTTCGAGTCGGCACGGGCCGTGCTGGATCGCGAGTTAGCCGGGTTTACGCCTACGGGCGACCAGGGCGAAAAGCTCCGGCAGTTCCATGAGAGGATCGACCGCGAGGAATTCGTCTCCGGGGTCAATTCGTATCTCGCTGAAGCTGCGGACCTGGCCAAGGCCGACAAGTACGACGAAGCGATCGCGGAGATCAGACAGGCTCAGAGCGAGCTCGACCAGGCCGATCCGGATTTGCTCACCGATGCCGAACTCGAGAAACTCGGCGACCGGGTTATCGTCGCGCTTCGCGAGGCGCAGGACGGGCGGTTGTACATCAAGGCGCTCGCCCAGGCCGCCCAGGCCCGTCAGACCGGTAAGAAGACAGCCGAGCTGCGTGCGTTGCAGCAAGCGGCGAAGCTCAGGCCCAGCAAACTGCTCAGCGGGCAAATTCGAGAGCTGCTTTCGCAGGTTGCACTTGAACGGGCCCGCAAGCTCACCGCCGACGGCAGCGTGGATCAGGCAAGGGCGGTCCTTCGCAAGGCGATCAAGGGCGACCCCAATAATGCCGCACTTACCGTAGAGCTCAAGAGGCTCAACGCGACGGCCGACTGGCAGCAGATCGTTCGCATGGCACAGGCCGACTTCGATGCGGGTAAGTATGCCGAAGCCCTGAAAAAATACACGCAGGCAGCTTCGCTCCGCAGCGACCCGGCCGTGACGAAAAAAATCGACGACTGCAAGTTTGCGATCGGCCTGGCGGCAGCGGACATACTGCGAGACGCCAGCAAATACGCCGAGGCGTTGTCGGCCTACGAAGCGCTTCGCGAGATCCCGACTGTCGAGGGCGACAAGATCGACGCCAGGCAGCTCGATACGCGTCAGCGACAGATGCACGACGACCTGATAGTCCGTGGCGACGCCGCCATCAAGACGCATCAGTGGGGCGAAGCGATTCGCAGCTATCGGCAAGCAAAGGAAATCCGTGCGACCGACGAGGTGGACCAGCGGATAACCACCGCTCGCTACACCGAGAACCTCACCAAGGGCAAAGACGCCGTGGAAGCCAAGCAGTGGAACAGCGCCAAGGCCTACTTCAAGACGGCACAGCGACATCGGCCGACGCAGGAAGTTGCCGATCTGCTCGCAGAGGTAGAGAAAATGCAGGAACGACAGTAGTGGCGGCAGTCGCCCGGAAATTTCAACATGGCCGCAAGCGTGTGCGGCGAGGCGCAACGGCGCATCGCCAGGGGCAGATCCTCGTCATAACACTACTGGCGATGGCGCTGCTTGTGGGGCTGATATTCTACGTTTTCAACGTTGGCGACCAGGTGAACCGCAGGCTGGAATTGCAAAACGCAGCCGACTCGGCCGTCGTCAGCGGCGCCGGTTGGATGGCGAGGAGCATGAACCTCGTGGCGATGAACAACATCACCCAGGCGCGAATGATCGCTCTTGCGCTGGTGCTGGACTCGCTGCCGCTGGCGGCCGAGATGACCGTCGCAGAAGAGACCGGCGAGGATTCGCTGGCGATCGCTCTGGAAAAGCAATTGGGTCGGGACTGGCCCAAGAGCAAGGAGGAGCCAAAAAGGTTTGTGTATGAGGGCCTGTCCGAAATCTATCGCCAGATGCAGCGCAATCTCGACTCAAACGAGCTGACCGACCTGGAAGTCATCGAGGCCATCGACCGCACATTGGATCAGGATGACGAGCGATCACTCGAAGAGGATGATCACGGCGCATACAACGTCAAGACTGCAACCGAATGGGGCGCCGATCCGGATGTTCCGAGCGGTGACCTTTGGCGGGCCGCCAAGGCGCTGGACGATCTTTCGCAGGCCGTGATCGACTCGGCCGGCGAGCTCAGCCAGGCAAGCGCCCGTCGCTTCGCCCGCGAAAGCGGCGTCCGCTCGGCGGTGCTCGTCTTGCCGCAGATCCCGGCCGAGCGGGGCCGTTTCGCCGACTTCCAGCCGCTGTTCACCGATCATATTACGTTCACACATGATCCATATGCCTGGGCACTGGATAAAAGGGAACCTTCTGCTCGGATAACGCGGATAGACCTGCCTGATAAACTTCGCAAAGGGAACGACGTACTGAAGAAAGTCGAAACAGTGCGTGTTAGCGGCGGGGCAATCCCGGATTTTCAAGAGAATTTGTTCCATCGATTGGGGCCGTTTGCGAAAGTGTACGAGTGGCGGGGTTATCGCGGACGCGAACAAGGCGAATGGTACGAGGATGATTATGAGTGGCTGCGGACTGGATACCGCACCTACGGCCCGCTGGAACATGCACTGAAGATTGTGCTTCGCCGATTCGGGCAGGATTCCATAAATGCTCGAACGACGCGTTTCGCTCATCACGTGCGAAAACTGGCCACGCTGAAACTGGCCTACCTCTGTGGGCTGCGATCGCCACAAAGGGTTCAGTATGCCAAAAAATGGATGCACGATTACGGACAGGCAATGCAATTCGCCAAGGATAACCCCGACCAAGTGCTCGGTTCGCGATGGTATTATGTGCGGATTGTTTCGCGTGTGTCTCCCGAGAGCTCACGCTGGCTTGTTGGTCGACACGATAGCGGTAAATTATTGAAGACATTCTACTCGTCACAGATTACTAGCGAACTGTCCAGCCCGATCGAAAGGCAGCCGTTGGGCCGATGGATCACATATCGTAATGGATTGTGGAAACCGCCGCCCGCTGCGGAAAAGGAACGAGACCACGTCTGGAGCATGGTAACCGAGCAAGAGGTCAAAGAGGATCGGTGGTTCAACTATCCACCCCGCCCGACGCTCGACCAGTTCGATAAGATCACGGGCTACGATACACACACCATCTGGCGGGCGGAATGGTGGGTGTGGGGTGGCATTGAGATTCGCGACGAGGTGGAAGTGTCCAACCCGCTGGCCGGCGTGAACGTGTATGCATTGCCCGCGCCCTACCTGCTGGACCATTCCTATGAAGATGTTCAATCGATTGATATTGATGGCCAAGACATGCCCCGAGTGCGGCCGTTCAGCTTCCTGGCGGTGGCGCACCGGTCGACGACTGCGAAAATCTGGCCGCAACAGTTCGACAACCCAACGCCGTCGAAACAGGCTGTCGCAGTCGCCCAGGCGAAATTGTTCAACAACCAAAGCTGGGATCTCTGGACGCAGAACTGGCAGGTGCGCCTGAGCCCGGTTACCGGCTGGGCCGACTGGGCTGAGCAACTCAACGACGACGCCAATGATCTCGCAGACGCCAATATTGCGGATGCCAATGACCCGGCCAGCTACGGGCCTGACCTGGATATGCTGAAGGAATACATGCGGAACCTGCCAGCCGACCTGGCCGATAAGTATTTGCATCACTAAGAGCCTATGCACACCAGACCAACAACTCGACGACTGCACCGGCGGAAGGGCACGGCCCTGACGGAATTCGCCATGGCGCTGCCTCTGCTGGCGATGGTGATCGTGCTGACGTTTTTCTTCGGCTACACGATGATCAACCAGCAGCACGTGATCGCAGCGAGCAGGCACGTTGCGTGGAAGGCGGCCTACACGGGCGGCCAGACGCCATCGTTCGAGGAACTTAGCGAGGGCTTCTACGAGAACAAGGCCGACTCAGGCGACGTCAGTCTCGGCTCCGGCCCGATCGAAACGCAGCGGCGGCTGATCCGCTACGTCGAAGAACAAGGGAACGTGCCTGCGACGGAGCTGATCGAAATTTGCCTGGACCCCACCTGGCCGCGCGGACGAGATGCAAAAGTGCGGGCGAATTTCACCACGTCGATCCGCGCGTGGCAAAAGCTGGTTGGCCCGCGCGATCATCAGCACGTTCGCGAAGGGCTCGAATGGCTGCGAACGCCACCGGTCGGGCCGAGCGAGTATTATCGCCAGGCGTCGTATCTCGAGCCGATCCGCGATCAGTTCCTGCCCGCTCTGGACAACGCGATCAAGGAAATCGGCGATCCACAGTTGCGTGAGGCGCTCATAAGCCTGTATTCTCAGAGATGGTGAAACGCTCATGCCGACCGAGCCTCCGCCCAGCCAATCCGACTCGACCGATAGCGGCGCAGACGCGCTAGCCAGCAGGCGACGCCTCACGGCCGTGCTGTACGTCTGTTTGCTGGCGGCGGGGATCTTCGCGGCCTGGCAGGTTCACGAGTTCTGCTTTCGCCCGCAATTTCGCAGCGAGCGGGGCGCTTCAACCGAGTCCATAACTCGGCCGGGTTCTGCGGGCGGGGACTTTGCCGAAGCGAACGCAGCCGTCACGCCGTCCGAACTGGCGGATGATCCGCTTGGCCTCGTCGGCGTAAAAACTCTGGCGGGCGAGCCTGGCGGGCTGATTCCTCCGCCCGGCGCCAAACGACACCGGAGCATTCAGCTACGTTCGGCCGATAGTATGGAACAGCAGGCGATGTACGCCGTGGCGGCCGACAGCGAATCCGTCGCGGAACACTATCGCTATCTGCTTGACAAACAAGGCTTTGAATTATTACTGAACGAAGTCGGGCCTCTTGGCGATCACCGCCTGATCGCCCGCAAAGGCGACCGGCGCGTGATAGTTTCAGTGCGAAAAAACAAAGAGTCGGACAAAACTGTCCAACTCTTTGTGACGATGATAGATACAGGAACATCTTCGGGTGACGGTCTGTCCGTCCCGGACGGAACCCCTCCCGGATGAGCTGGTAAGGAATCACAACATGGCGGACGTGGCGGAAAAGACTGACCAGAAACCCGGCATTGCGAATACGAAACTGCTGGCCGTGGCGCTGGTGATGGGTGTCCTGGCGGCGGTGTTCTACAACGTGCAGATCTATCGAGTCCGCATGGCGGGCAAAGGCGACACGGAGTGGGTTCTGCAATATGCAGTGGATCGACAGGCGAGCGACGCGATTTCGGCCGGCGATCTTAAGGAAGTCGAGATGGACACCAAGTTCGCCAGAGGGCTGGGCAATTACGTCAGCCAGAAAGAACGCAAAAGCATTGCCGGCCAACGGCTGAACCAGTCGGTGCTCAAGGGCCAGTGGGTCTTGTGGCACCACATTACAACCAGCTCGGAAAACAACCCCTCGGCGAAAATCCGCCGGGAGATGCGGAAGTACAGCTTTGCAGTCGATCCGGACCATTCGCCGATGGAGAAACTCGCCGAAGGCGACCGGGTCAATGTCTGGGGTATGTTCTCGATCAACAAAGCCGATCAGAAGGCCTACCTCATCGTGGAAGACCTGAAAGTAATGGAAAAGCCCTCTCGGCGAAAAGTCACCGTGGAAGTGAGTTCCGAGATGGCCGGGCAGTTGGCGAATATCGAGACCAACGCGATGAGCCCGCTCTGGATCACGGTGCGAAACCCCACCGAACGCGCCCGCAGCACCAAGATCAACACGGATCTGCGAGACATGTCCGCACTGCCGGACGCCAGGCGCAGACGCTAGCGAACAACCGCCGCGAGGCCGACGCGATATGGAAATCTGGATCAACAATTCGTATACCGATCAGCGCGAAGTCGTCAAAGTTGGCGATGAGAATATTTCCATCGGCCGCGACGAAGCCAACGACGTGACGCTGCGCAGCCCGTTCGTTTCGCGCAAGCACGCCCAAATCGTCAAAGACGAAGGTGGCGTGTTCTTCGAGTGTCTCGGGCTGAATGGTGCGACGGTCGCCAACGCAACCGTCGAGTATAAGCAGCGCAAGAAGATCGACTATGGCGACGAAATCCGCATCGGTGAGTTCTGCCTGTACATGATGGAGCCCGCGGTTCGGCGAGTACAAGCGGCCGAGCGGGCCGTCTCGCCAAGAAAGCTCGTGATCGATCTCGAACGAAAGATCCACGCCGAACTGCTCGATAGGCTGAACCTGCGAGTCACCGGCCATGTCGGCGCCGCCGACGCACAGCACGTAATGCTGATCAAGCGCCACCTGTCCGAAATCATCGAGGCACACCGCAGCGAGATCCAGGCGGAGATGGCCGACCATCTCGTCCGCGAATACGTCTGGCGGGTGGTGGTGTCCGAACTGGCCCGGCGGGCGACGGGCAAGTTGATGTACAGTTACGGCTTCGAGGACACGGACGTGCTCGACACCCAGTGCGAAGAGGCCATCAATCGCATGGTCGGCGACGCGATCAGCGAGTATCCAGTTCGCCTGCAGCCGCACACGCAGAAGGAAGACGTCGCCCTCGTCGAGGCCGGTTGGGACGAGCAGATGACGCGGCTGGGCGAGAAGGTTTCGCCGAAGCTGCGCGACTATATCGTCGCACGCATGCTCTCGAAAGAAATCGAGGACGTCGTGCTTGGTTACGGCCCGCTGCAAGACCTGCTGGAAATGCCCAACGTCAACGAAATCATGGTCGTCGGGCGCGACAAAATCTACGTCGAGAAAGACGGCGTGATCCAGAACACCGGGCGGAGTTTTTTCTCCGAAGAAATCGTCCAGAGCATTATCGAGCGGATCATCACGCCGATCGGTCGGCGGATTGATCGCTCGACGCCGCTGGTCGACGCACGCCTGCCGGACGGCTCGCGCGTCAACGCCATCATCAATCCGCTGAGCCTGTCGGGCGCGACGCTGACCATTCGAAAATTCGCGCGAATTCCGTTCACCATCGACGATCTGATCGAGCGGGGCACGCTTACCGAAGCGACGGCCGGGTTCCTCAAGGCCTGCGTGATCGGACGGAAAAATCTCATCATTGCCGGCGGCACGGCCAGCGGCAAGACAACCACGCTCAACGTGCTGAGCAACTTCATACCGGCATCCGAGCGAATCGTCACGATCGAAGACTCGGCCGAGCTGCAACTGCCCCAGGAGCACCTGGTGCGGCTGGAGACTCGCCCGGCCAATATCGAAGGGCGCGGCGCGTATACGATTCGCGACCTGGTGCGCAATGCATTACGCATGCGGCCGGACCGGCTGATCGTTGGCGAGTGTCGAGGCCCCGAGGCGCTCGACATGCTCCAGGCGATGAACACCGGCCATGACGGATCGCTGACGACGGCCCACGCCAACAATCCGGACGACATGTTGATGCGGCTGGAGACGATGGTGTTGATGGCCGTGGAGATGCCCGTGCGTGCGATCCGTGAGCAGATCGTCGCCGCACTGGACATAGTCGTACAAATGAGCCGACTGATGGGCGGCAAACGGCGCATTACGCACATCACCGAAATCTGCGGGATCGACCCGCAGACGGGACGAATTATCACCGAAGATATTTTCTCGCTTCGTCGCGCCGGCCAGGGTCGCTCTGCAGAGGGCGACCGGCTGAGGCATACCGGCTACATTCCGCGCTTTGCCGACGAACTGATCGCCGAGGGCATATTGAGCATCGAGGTGTTTACGTGATCGTGCTGGCTGAGGCATCTCAAAACCCGTACTGGCTGGCGGCGACCAGTGCCGTGCTGGCCGTGCTGGTCGGCGGGATGACGTACCTGGGCTACAGGCCTTTGGGTGCGCTGATCGCTCGACAGGAGCAGCAATACGACGCCGTGCTTCGCGGCAAGCTACTGCTGGATATTCGTCCGCGAACGGCGACGATTCTGGCTATGGTGGGCGCCGCGGCTATGGCGGGCGTGGGGTATCTCTTCAGTACGAGCATCTTCGGCGCGCTGATCGGGCTGGCGATGGGTGCGACGCTGGGTCCGCTATCGATGCGATACCTTCAGCGCAGGCGGCTGGCCAAGCTGGAAGATCAACTGGTTGGCGGCATCCAATCGCTGGGCTCGGGGGTGCGGGCGGGGCTCAACCTTATCCAGGCCATGGAATTGGTCGCCCGCGATGGCCCCGTGCCGTTGCGACAAGAGTTTCGTCACATGTTGAGAGAGTACGAGTACGGCATTCCGCTGGAAGAGGCGATGGACAACGCCGCGGCGAGGATCGGCTCGGGCGACTTCCGACTGCTGTTCGCGGCGCTGCAAACGCATCGCCAACGCGGCGGCGACCTGGGCGAAACGCTCGATAGAATTGCCTCGTCGATCCGTGAGATCCAACGGCTGGAAAGCCGCGTCGAGGCCCTGACCGCTCAAGGTCGGGCGACCGCACGCTGGCTTGGCGCGATGCCGATCGTCGTATTACTGATCCTGAATTTCATCATGGGCGACCAGCCCATCAAACAGTTATTCGCCGACAGCCTCGGCAAGCTGATTATCCTGGCGATCGTCGTGCTCAATGTGGTTGGCTTCCTGTGGATCCGCAAAATAGTTTCTCTGGATATATGAGATGAATGTAGCTGCAAGCGTCAATATGCTGGCGAATCTGCCGTTGGGAATGGACCTGTGGGACATTCTGCTTTCGGCTGGCATTTTCGCATCGGTCTTCCTGATGATCCTGGCTGTCTTTCGCCAGGGTGGCGAGATCAAAATGTCCGCCCAGCGCGAGATTGCCATTGCGACCGGGCACACCGACCGCCGCACCGTCTTCGAGCAGCCTCTGGTGCGTCCGATGTTGTGGCTGCTGCTTCTGATGGCGCATCGCCTGGCCGTGCCGAAGATCAAAGACTGGCTGCGACGGACGCTGATCTCGGCGGGCAGCCCGAACTATTACACGTCGGAAGAGTACCTGGCCCTTTCGATCGGCCTGGGGCTGGTGTTCGGCGTCTTGTCGCAAATATTCCATATGTTGGCCTACGGCGAACTCAGCCTATTGTTTTTCGCATTCGGCGTGTTCGGCGGTGCGGTGCTGTCGCTGCTGCATCTACATGACGTCGCCGGCAAGCGTATTCGCGAAATTTCCCGCCGCGTGCCGTACGCTCTTGACCTTATCGCACTGGCGATGGGCGCGGGTGCGACGTTTACCGAGGCGGTGCAGACTGTGGTTCGCGAGCGATCGGAAGATCCGTTCAATGTCGAGTTGCGTGCGATGCTGGCCGAGATGGACCTTGGCTCGACCCGGCGTCGCGCCTTGCAAAGCCTCTCTGCTCGTATCCCGCTCGAAGCGCTGCGGAGCATCATCGCCAGCGTGATCCAGGCCGAGGAACTGGGCACGCCCCTGGGCGACGTGCTGCACGACCAGGCGACTCTGCTGCGGATGCGGAGGTCGTTCAATGCCGAAAACAAGGCCGCCGTCGCGTCTGTGCGGATTCTGATCCCGTGCCTGCTATTGGTCTTGGCCGTGCTATTGGCGGTGTTCGGCCCGGCGTTCGTTCGGATCTCCCGCGGAGGATTGTTCTGATGTCGTCCATTCGTCCTGAATTAATCTTTGTGTCTGGGCCTCAGACGGGCCATCGCGTGGTGGTTACGTCCAACGTCGTTAAGTTGGGACGATCCGCCAGGGCAGATATTCCGCTGTCCGAGCAACACGCCTCGCGCGAGCAGCTTCGCCTGACGCTGACTCACGACGGATGGGTGATGGAGAACCTTTCACCTCAGGGCACTCAGGTCAACGGCAAGCGGTTCAAATCCGCCCGCAAGAAGGTGCTGCTCGATACCGGCGACGTGATGACCATCGGGGTGGAAACCGAAATCCTGTTTGTCGCCCCGGGCGACGATCCGGTCGCGGCGCTCCATGCGTATCGCAGCAAACACCCGTTGGCGACTCCGCAGGCCGAATCGCAGCCGAGCGATGGCGCCGCCCCTGTCGAAGCGGATCAACTCATCCCAATCCCAGCCGCAATCGAGCAACCTCAGCCGACCGAGAACCTGCCCAAAGCCGCTACGCCAGAATCGCGGAAACAGGATCGAATCAAGCGTTTCGCCATCGCCTATCTGGTGTTCCTTGTCTGCATGGGCGGGCTGGTGGCCTTGTTGTCCACCATGAGCAAGGATACCGAGCAAGGACAGTCACTGGCGAGGCAGCTTTCGGATAAGGAGATATCCGAAGTTCTCTCCAGCGTTCCGGACAAAAGCCCGGTTCCTACGCGGTCGGAGGAATTCCTTCAGCAGGCCAGGGCGCTGTACGACAATCTGCCCGGTAAGGAGGGGGAGCGGTATCAGTGCGTTCGAAGCTTTTCGTTGTACCTTGCGTACCGGCGAGAGCCTGTTTTCGGCGAGGTGCAGGACGAAAGGCGCTATCAGCAGGCGCGGGCGGAACTGATCCGGCAGGTCAGCGATACCTATCGCGAGGCACACATTCGGATCAAGAAAAGAGATTGGCGGGGCGCGTCGGACCTCTATCAGAAGTTGCTGCGGATGCTGCCTGAACAGCAGAGGGACCACCCGGTGCAGACTCGCCTGCTGAAGAATATTCGCGAACACATCGTGTTCGCCCGGGATAATATGCCCAAAAAGAGGCGCCGCAGCCGTCGGCGGTAACGGTATCAGCCCCTTGTGCGCAGACTCACAGCCGAGTGGGAAACTGGTTGGATCGTCGGGTGTTCTACTTGCGACGTCGACGCAGCAAAGTCGCCACAGCGCCAGTCACCAGCACGGCGAGGCTGGCCGGCTCGGGCACGATGCTCATGTCTACGAATCCGCCGCCATCATTCAACGTTCCGAAATTGATCGAGTCGAAGTCGGTCTCGCCCAGGTTCGCATCGACGGTCATGATATGGTACGGCCCGTCGGTAACGACGCCCAGGCCCGCCATGATCGTCGTGTCGTAGAATTGGGCGTTGTCGTTTATGTTTGAGTAGAAGTAATCCCAATAGAATACCGCTGGGTTTGGATCCAGAACGTGCTCAAAATGATCGCTACCCGGGTCCATGGCTGGGATGGTGAACGCATTGATCTCAAGACCGGCTGCATCGAAGAGGATCTCACCGCTGAGGTAATCATAAGTAAATACCGGCGAAACCACAGCCAAAGCAGCGCTGCCGGTTGCAAGAATAACACATAACGCGACGGTAACTAGTGCTATACCCTTCACTTTGGAAGCCTCCAAAATCAGATTGTGTGGAGCTGCGAGTCAGAGCTGCACATGTATGATGTAAATATACCACATATTCTGGATTTGTCAAGGATTCAATGAGCGCATACGATAATTATTTCCATAGAAATGGAGTGCAAGGCATGGTCTTGCCCCCGCCTGTTCGATTGGCGCAAAACACCCCCTCGAACGAGCGTTACTGTCAAGTTGTTCGCCGAGTATCTCGGCAGTCCCTCATTTTCTCCTGCGTCTGGGTAGTGCGAACAGACCGGCCGCCAGTAACATCACAGTCCCAGGCTCGGGGATGATGTAAGGTTCAGGCGCGGCTGACGGTCCATTCAAGCTGGTAAAACGGTTCGTGTTCCAGATGATCAGGTCCTGCACGTCCGTGACGCTGTCATTGTTGAAGTCGCCAGTCGCCCAGGTTGTCCCTGATTGCATTTTATTGGTATTCCAGATGATAAGATCGCTGACGTCCACGACGCCATCGAGGTTTGCGTCGCCTGGAAGCTGGCCGTAGACAAACGCCAGGCCTGCGATCTCGTCTTCGGTCAGTTCGCGGCGCACCCCGCCGGGGTAATACGTCGAGTACATCACGTCGGCGGGTTCTGCAATGGCGCCAGGCTCGTGGGTCCAGGGGGTGTAGTTTTCGCCGCCCATGGCTTGGGCCTGGTCTGGGTGGTCCAGCCCCATCGCGTGGCCTAGTTCGTGCAGCACGACGGTTTCCACGTCGAAGGCTTTGCCGTCGGTCGCCCAGCCGTAGCTGCTGTTAAGATAAATATCGACACTGACGATGTTTCCGCTCATGGATATCGGGGATGCAAACGCCAGCGAATTGTTGCCGAAACTGTACACGTCGCCCAGGAATTCGAACTCGAAGTCGGCCGGTCTGGACATGATGTCGATATTCGCCCCAACTCCCAAGCCCATCGGCACGCCTGGGCCTTCCCATTCGGTCCAGCCGTTGTACCAATTGATCGTCGAATTAACGACCGGCTGCCAGCTTGCATTGGTAAAGTCGACAATGGCGCTGGCCGCGTCCCAACTGGCGATTGCATTTTCGGCGGACTCGTAAGCCGATGGAACGCCACTGAGAAAATCCGACTCGATGGAGTAGCTCAGGTTCAGCGATCGCGGGGCTGTGCTGTCCAATATCCACCGCTTGTACTCGCCGGCCCGAACAGCGCCGTCGGAAGGGAAGTCCAGCAGGGCGTACCCGCTGGCCGGGGAACAGATCGTCGCCAAAACCACAGCGGTCCAGACGACCCGAGTTGCTCGGGTTAAAAATATACCAGTCATGTTTCCACACACCACCTGGCGCCCGCGCCGCACGAAGGGCCGGACATGATAATAAGGCGGCCGCACGGAACCATCGCAAGGCCTGCTAACGACCTTGCAGTTCAGCCAACAGCTACCTTCTTACTGGCGCCGTTTCTTGAAGAAATAAGAGGACACACCCATAAGCAGAATCAATCCGCTGGCGGGTTCGGGGACTACGGGTACAAGGACAGGAATATAGCTGGCGCGGTCGCCGCCGCCGAAGATGTCGCCGCCTTCGCCGGTTTCGCCGATGGCGAATCGTTGGGGGACGCTATCGACGTACTGGCCGTTCTCGGAGCCCCACCCGACCTGCCAGACCTGAACGTTGCGGCAGAACAGGAACACCATGCCCATCTCTCCGGGATTGGCCTGGCCGTCATTGGGCCAGCTGAATTGGACTTCTGCGTACTCAAACAATGGTATTTCCACCAGTTCGGTACTGATGTCATCCGGCGGAGTTGTCAGGCCAGCATAGCCGGCAGCGGTGTTGTAGCCGCCTGAGAGTATCTGGTCGATCGCCATGTTCGGGCCGGGGTTGGAGACCATGTTGATGTACTGGTCGTCGACTGTGCGCAGCAGTTGGAAGTCGTTAACCGGGCTCTGGCCGAAGCCGCCGAGTTGCTGTGAATAGTCCAGCGTGTAGGCGAAGGTGTAATCGCCTGGAGACAGGCTGATAGTCCCTCCGTCTCCGGTGTTGATGGTGACCGCCTGGGTCGCAACGTACACGGAGCTGATCACGTTGAAGTTTCGGTGACTGTCGTCAAAGCCTCCGAAACTATACCCGTACGCCTTTGCATCCAGCTCTGCGACCTTCGTACCAAAGATGCTTTCCATGCTCCCAGCAGCTACTGAGATCGCATCATAATCCAAAGCCGCCGCCTGTGCCGACGTCGCAATCGCGACCACGGCTACCATTACTGCCAACTTCCCAATAGTAGTGCCCCTCATTGGGATCTCCTTTTCCCTAAGCACCGAAGGGCAGAGACCTACGCGGCCTCCACCTTCGATGCGTCAGTTGTCTGTGCAGCCGCATCCGAGCGGCCAAAAGACGTTGCTTTGTTTAGCGACGTCTTCGCCGCAGCAGCCCTACGCACCCGGCCGCAATCATCGCCAGGGTGGCAGGCTCGGGAACGTTCATGTCCGGATTGCTCATGTCATCCAAGGGCGCCAGCACCATTACGTCGGAGCTTCCACCGTTCTGAATGACGGCCGAGATTTGCCCGACGTCCACGCTGCCGGTGGTCGTGATGTACATCACGGCCCGCTCGCCTGCATCCACCTCATTGAGGCCAAGCCAATCGTAGATCAGCTCATCCACGACCGGATAGACGTTATTCGTCGCGTCGACGGCGTCGGGGACGTTCGTCGTAAGCCCACTGATGGTGCCGTGGGTTCCGTTGAGAATCTCGCCGATTCGCAGATCCTTTTCCATGCCGGTCGCCGCGATCGAAAATTCCGATACGCCAAGGCTTGGTATGGATAAATTGACCTGCAGATCGTAAACGAACGTGACCTGGGTGGCAGGCAGGGCGTCAACGTATACGCGAGAAGTTAATGTGCCGTTGTAGGTCACGGCTCCGAATGGTGATACCAGTGTCTCGTAGAGGATCCCGAATCCGCTTTCGTCTACTTCACTACTTAGCGGAAGCATACTGGTCGTTGCCGCCGTAGCCGCTCCAGAAACCATTAGAATTGTCGTCATCAGGACGATTGCCCGCCTCATTGGTCCGCTCCTTGTTGTTAGATGTCTTTCGACCTTCTCCTTGGCCTCGAAATACGTTCCTCGGCCGTAATGCTCTGTCTTCGGCCAACTGCAAACTCCCACAAAATGCCTCAGCAGGCTCAATGCTGCGGCACAAGAATCTGCATCTGACCAACGTCATCCTCATGAAACCGCTCTTCAGACGATTTCGCTTATCTATTCAAATCAGGCAAAATGCCTGTGAAATAGCATTGCTAGATACGAAAAAATATGAAAAAGACACAAAAAGACAAAAATGACTGGGTGGAACTCGGCCGAGAGGCCTTGGCAGGAAGATGCGACTGAGCGGTATCCGCTCCTGCACTTCGTTTGATTCAGCTCCGCCGCTCCATGCGTGCTAGAGCAATTGTGAGTATATCGCGCATCGGGGATCTGTCAATCAAATAATGATTATAACGTCTGAGAAAGATAGGTAGGCTTTGTCGCGCACGAACTTTCGTCTTCGTATGCGAACTGAGCTGGGTTGGTCGCACTTCCCGGGGACGTGATATCCAAGACCTGTATCAACGCATTTTGTTCAAAGACATTAGATGGTGTTCCATGGCCATGGATCGCGAAGCCTGTCGGGCGGACATGTCAGGTATTCACCCTATTGTTTTATTCAAAAGAAGTAATGCATTATCGGCGTGTTTTTTTTTGAAGATTTTTTTGAATACGTGGCTCGAATTATCCTTTGCCGATCAGGAATGCATCGTCGTCGGGGCCAAAGACAACTCGCTCGCGCGGCATGCGCGACATGTCGAATCGTTCGATCAGCTCCTGCATCGTTGCTTCGCGTCGGCTATCGAGCAGGCCGGTCCAGTAGCCCAGCAGACCGAGGACTCGCTGAGCAGAGGCGCCCGCATCGCGGTAGTGGGCGAGGCGAGTATCGCCGTGGCGCTTGGCCAGGCGCCGCCCGTCCGGGCCGACCACCAGCGGCAGGTGCCAATACGTCGGCTTCGGGCCGAGATTCAGCAGCTGGCGCAGGTGAATTTGTCGCCCGGCCGACTCCAGCAAATCGTCTCCGCGAACGATTTGGTCTACGCATGCTTCGGCGTCGTCAACGGTTACGGCAAGTTGGTAACTGGCAAGGCCTTCGTTGCGGAACACGATAAAGTCGCCGCACGTCGTCGCCAGGTCGAATTCCTGCTCGCCGGCTGCCGCATCGGTGAAGCGGATCGGCTCGGCCGGGCAGTGAACGCGCCATGCGACGGGTCGGCCTGACTTTTCCGTCGCGTGGTCGCCCGACGCCCATCGCCCGCGACATGTGCCCGGGTACGTCGTCACGTTGTCGTCGTCGTGCGGCGCGCCCCCGGCAAGTTCTACGTCCTTTCGGCTGCAAGTGCAGGGGTAGGCCTCGCCCGTCGCGATCAGCTGCTCCAACGCATCCTGGTAGATCAACTCGCGATGCGACTGGTATACGATGGGATCTTCCCACGTCAGGCCCAGCCAGCGCAGTTCATCGAGTGCCTGGTCCACCGAGCCGGCCTTGACTCGCGGGCCGTCCAGGTCTTCCATGCGCATCAGCACCCGCCAACCTTTCGTCCTGGCCAGCAGATAATTGATCAGGAACGTCCGCGCGTTGCCCAGATGCAGCGCCCCGGTCGGAGACGGCGCCAGTCGTGTGATTGCCTCAGCCATGTCGTCGGGCATTGTACCACAGCCGGCAGACAATTCGCACGGGCGTGACGCGGGCTTCCATCGGCGAGTGGCTTTCCGTACACTCATCACAGAGCCAACGGTAAGGATATTGTCGCAGTGAACAATTCTCAGCTCAATCTGGATCGCCCTCGCGGCGGGTCGGTCAAGACGATCGGCGACATCGCGTTGATCTGTGTGCTGACCGCATGCCTGATCGCGATCTGCGTCCACGCGCCGAGCCAGACCTACATGCACGCTCAATTGCAGCAGATCGGGGCCGTGATCGGTACGATCGAGAACGATTGGCTGCTGCCGCGCGACCAGGGCGACGCCCTTGCCCGCAAGCCCCAACTGTACGCCTGGCTGGCCGCGCCTGTGCTGGCGATGACGGGCATCTATAACGATTTCACCTTCCGCCTGCCGACCGTTGCGGCGATGCTGGCGGTGGGACTGATGATCTACCTGCTAGGCCGGCGGTGGTGGGGCAGGCGGGCTGGGCTGATCGCAGCTTGCCTTTGGATCGCGCCGCTGCACATGTCCAAGGCGGCCTACCTCGCCGTGACGGACATGATGCTGACTTTGTGGATGCTGCTATCCATCTACTGCGCGGACCGGCTGCTGTTTCACCCGCCCGCCAACGGCAAGCGAGGCCTATGGGCTGTCGGGCTGTGGGCGGCGATGATTCTCGGCGCCATGACCAAGGGCTGGGGCGTGTTGAATCTGATCCTGGTCGGCGGGACGCTTGCGCTGGCGACTGGGCTCGGCCCGGGCTTCGCCGAAGTTGGCGGGGCAGTCGGCATCGGTCGAAAGTTGCTGAAGGCGTGCGGGCTTGTGCTTCGCCGTTGGCGCGAGGCAATGCGCGCGACGTATTTCGTGTGGGGCGTTGTGGCGATGGCGGCCGTGCTCGCGCCGGTTTGTGTGGGCATGTTCGCGCGCGGCGGCGAGGAATTTCGCCAGATCATCTACTACGAGTTCTGGTCGCGCATCACCGGCCAGGGCGAAAACGTACCACACTCCAGCAGCGTCCCGGCCGTTGTGCATTTGGTGTATTACCTGTTCCCCACGAGCGTATTTGCGATCGCGGCGATGGCGTTGACGCCGGTTCGTCGCTGGTTCGCAGCCAATTCGCCCACTGCGATTCCGCTGTGCTGGATCATCGGCGTGGTCGCACCGTTTTCGCTCACGCACGGCTTCCGTCACGATTATCTGCTGCCGTGCTACCCGGCCGGGGCACTGATGGGCGCGTGGGCAGTGTTGGAACTTTCCCGCTTGGGTCGGGCCGGAGCGGATAAGAAAGCTTCCGCATGGCGGCACGTATTGGGCGGAGTGGGCGTGGGTGTGACGCTGGCGGTGATACTGCTTTCGGCGGCGTACCTGTTCCACGAATTCCTGCCGGAGTCTCTGGCGAAGAATATTCCCGTCCCGCCGATTGTCGCAACGGCGACCTGGCCTATCCTGGCTGGGCTGATCGTCGTCGGAGCGGTGGCCCTTGTGGTCGCTGTGTGGGCGTCGTTGCGGTGGCGGCTGGGCGTTCTGACCGGCGCGATCGTCGTGGGCATGCTCGGAGTGGCGTTCCTCTATGGGCACATGCTGTCCCGCCCGGCCAAGACAGGCGACGGCGAGCGAATGGTGCGGTTCGCCCGCCATGTCCGCCCGATGATCGGCGACGAGGCCTTCGCCACCTGCCGAGCCAGGAAACTAGCCACCGAGCTTTACCTCGGGCGATTCGGCCTGAACCTGATCGGCCCGCAAAGCCCTAAAATACTTGCGGAAAAATTCGGTGATCCTGCCGAGCCGGAATTTTCGGACGATAGGCCAGGCCGGGCTCGCAAACGAGCATGGGTCGCATTCGAGTTGCTGGATCGGGCCTCGCCGCCCTGGCTGATCACTTGCGACAAGGCACTGGTCGAACTTGGCCTGGCCGAGCAGAGACCGTACGGTGAAATAAAACTCAAACGCGGCAAGCAAAAGCTGCGTTTCAAATCTCTGCCGCAGTTGCTGGGCGAAGTGCGAATCATCTCCGAGCCCATCCGCACACAGCGGTGGGGCAGGGCTTATCTGATCCGCCTCGATCACGACAAACTCGCCGAGTTGGTGCGTGACGACGCCTATCTCCGCGCGTCGGCACTGGGTTTCGAGTCAGGCCGACAGGAATGAGTCTTTTTCATTTATTGGCGCGGTGGGGCTCCTGTCCCACCGCGTTGAGTTCAGATAATGAGGTGGCGGGACAGGAGCCCCGCCACCCCCAATTAAGATTTTTTTCGCATTCGCCCATGAACTGAATGAAATCAAGAATGGACGGAAACTTGCAACAAAAACGTGACGTTCACTGGCTATTGTGGCTGGGGATACCGCTCGCCACGCTGGCGTTGAAGTTCACCCTGCCGCTGGTGGATGTCCAACTATGGCGGGCGATCTGGCTGGACGAGTTGGGCTTTGTCGAGACCGCCACGGCCGTGATGCTCATTCCCGCGATTGTCGCGTCGGTGCTGATCTTTCGCCGTCGCAAACAACTGCCCGCCGGCGTCGGCCTGGTTGTCTTGCTGCTGGGCTTCGCGTCGTTGTATTTCGCCGGCGAGGAAGTCAGTTGGGGCCAGCATTATTTCGGCTGGTCGAGCGCTGAAATCTTTCTTCAGATCAACAGCCAACACGAAACCAACCTGCACAATACGCTGGGCGATCTTGGCGGGAACCTGCTGAACAACCTGCCTCGCCAGATCCTCAATGTCACGATGGTCGCCGCGATCGTTTCGGTGATAGCGATCCCGCTTTTGCGTCGGCGATTCGACAGCCGACCTGGCGGTTCGCGATGGCTTCGCAGATTCATCCGCCGTTGCTCCGATCCGGCTTGTTTGCAATACTGGCTGATGCCGACGTGGCGAGTTGGCCTGGCCGCGTCGATGGGCCTGGCCCTGCGTTGGGCGCAGAAACTCGGCAAATGGGCCGGCGTGGACAAGTACGGCAACTACGTCGGCCGGGCTCTGATGCAGGAGGCGGGGGAGTTTCTGGAATATTGCTTTGCCCTGGCGATCGTGCTGTACGTCCTGTCGATTTACATTCGCACCCAGCAGCACATAGATGCCTATGAACGGACCTCGCTGCCCGCAGTCAACTGAGCGGCCTTCAATTCGGCGCGGTGGGGCTCGGAGTCCCACCGCGTTATGAACCGATAATAGGTGGCGGGACTCCGAGCCCAGCCACCCCAGACTCCACACATCTTACCTGAGACCGCTTAGTTGGTGAGGCTGAAACAAAACACTACAAATCGGCTGCGAAATCTGCCATAATCCTGTCTTAATCAGCTTTGCCCAGCCTGCATGCCGGGCAGACGGACCTGCTTGGCCAAGTGAGTTTCCGGGCACATAGGAGTTAACCAGTGGCGGAAGATATCCCCAACGAGGAACTGAACGAGAATAACGACAGTCCTGACAGTGCGAAAAATGCTGAAGGTACTGACAGTCCTGACAGTGCGGACAGTACTGAAAGCGCGGAAGGTACCGAGAGCACTGAAGGTACTGAGAGCACCGAAGGTACTGAAAGCACCGAATCGCCTGCGCCCAAGCTGGCGAACGTGATGTTCAATAACGAGATAGTCAAAGACCAGCCCATCGAAAAAGAGTTGGTCGAGAGTTACCTGACGTACGCGATGAGCACGATCATGGACCGGGCCCTGCCTGATGTCCGCGACGGGCTCAAGCCCTCTCAACGCCGCGTGTTGGTCGCGATGAACGACCTGAACCTGGGCCCGCGATCCAAGCATCGAAAGAGCGCCAAGATCGCAGGCGACACCAGCGGCAACTATCATCCGCACGGCGAGGGCGTGGTCTACCCGACCATGGTTCGCATGGGCCAGCATTGGAACATGCGTTACCCGCTGGTTCACCCGCAGGGCAATTTCGGATCGATCGACGGCGACCCGCCTGCGGCCATGCGATACACCGAGGCCCGCATGACGGCCGTGGCTACGTCGATGATGGAAGACCTGAACCTCGATACTGTCGACCGCCAGCCCAACTACGACGACACCCGCACCGAGCCGACCGTTCTGCCGGGCAAGTTCCCCGCGCTGCTGACCAACGGCTCGCAGGGTATCGCGGTGGGCATGGCCACAAGCATCCCGCCGCACAACATCACCGAAGTCTGCGACGCACTGATCCACCTGATCGACAATCCCGAAGCCGAACTGCTCGACCTGATGCAGTTCATCAAGGGCCCGGACTTTCCCACGGGCGGCATGATATGCGGGCGCAAGGGCATCATCGAGGGCTACAGCACCGGGCGCGGGCGTGTTATCGTGCGCGGCAAGCTGCACACCGAGGAGGTTCGCGGCGGTCGCAGCCGCATCATTATCACCGAGATTCCGTACCAGGTGCTCAAGACCACGATCATCGAGCGGATCGCCGGCGTGGTCAATGCAGGCAAGATCCCCGAAATATCAGACGTGCAGGACCACAGCGACCGGACGGGCATGCGGATCGTCGTCGATCTTCGCAAAAACGCCGAGCCCGACGTCGTCATCAATCAGCTGTACCGGTTCACACCGCTTCAATCGACATTCAGCATCATCAACATCGCGCTGGTCAACCGCGCGCCTCGCACGCTGCCGCTGCGCGAAATGCTCGTGGAATATATCGAGCACCGCAAAGTAGTGATTCGCCGCCGGACGATGTACCTGCTGCGGCGGGCACGTCAGCGGGCGCACATCCTCGAAGGGCTGATCCTGGCGGTGGCCGACATCGATCAGATCATTGAGCTGATCAAGACAAGCCCCGACGTGCCGACCGCTCGCCTGCGCCTAATGACCCACGCGCTGCGATTGACCGAGCAAGCCACCGTCCTCAAGCTGCTGCCCGAAAGTTTCGTCAAGACCGCTTCGACGACCGATCAGAACCTTACCGGCGTCCAGGCCGACGCGATTCTGTCGATGCAGTTGCAGCGGCTGACGGGCCTGGAGATCGAGAAGCTCGCCAAGGAATACAGCCGCCTGTGCGAAGAGATCGAAGGCTACGAGGCGATCCTCGGCAACGAATCGCTGCTGCTGGACTTGATTCGCGAAGACATCTACGAGATCAAGGACCGTTTCGGCGACGCCCGTCGGACCGAGATCATCGGCGACGTGCAGGACTTCCAGATCGAAGACCTCATCGCCGAGGAAGACGTCGTCGTTACGCTCAGCCATCATGGCTACGTCAAACGCATGCCTCTCACCACGTATCGCCGGCAGGGTCGCGGCGGTAAGGGCATCATCGGCTCGGACTCCAGAGACGGCGACTTCATCGAGGAAGTCTTCATCGCGTCGACGCACGATTCCATGCTGATCTTCCTGAACAACGGGCGCATGCACTGGCTGAAGGTGTACGACATCCCGTCGATGGCGCGTCAGTCCATGGGCCGGGCTATCGTCAACCTGCTGCCGATCCAGAAGGGCGAAAAAATCTGCGCCGTGATGGCCGTGCGCGAGTTCGACGACCGCTTCCTGGTTACCACCACGCGAAACGGGCAGATCAAGAAGACGGCCCTCAAGGCCTACTCCAATACGCGACGCGGCGGCATTATCGCGACGGGTATCAAAGAAGGCGACCAGGTTATCGGCGTGTCCCTCACCAACGGCAACGACGAGATCATCCTGGCCACCCGCAACGGCCTGGCGATTCGCTTCAGGGAAACCAACGTTCGCGAAATGGGCCGAACCGCCGCCGGCGTGCGAGGCATCAACCTCCGCAAGGGCGACCAGGTCGTCTCGATGGCGATCGTCGACGAGATGGCCACGCTGCTGACCGTCTGCGAGAACGGCTACGGCAAGCGGACCCAGTTCGACGAATACCGAATCCAGGGTCGCGGCGGCTTTGGGATCATCAACATCAAAGCCACCGACCGCAACGGCTTCGTGGTCGGTATGAAGTCGATCCGCGACGCCGACGAACTGATGCTGATCACGCTGAAGGGCATGATCGTCCGAACCGGCGTGTCCGACATCAGAACGATCGGCCGGGCAACCCAGGGCGTGAAAGTGATCGGCCTGAAGAAGGGCGACAAGCTTGTGTCGATCGCACGGGTCGCGACCGAAGATTCCGACCAGGCTCAACTGCCGTTCGACCCGGACAAGACCATCGAACCAGGCGAGGCTAGCGCGGAAGATCAAACTGCCGAAGGCCAAGCCGCCGAAGACCAAGCCGCCGAAGGTCAAATTGCTGCGAATGATGTTGCTACGGATCAAAGCGATGCCGATCAAACGGCGACGGATGATGTTGCGGCGAATCAAAGCGATATCGATCAAAGCGTCGAAGACCAAAGCGCCGAAGATCAAAGCGCCGAAGATTCCGGCGCGACCGAAGAATCCGCCGAGTAATCCAAGCCGGTTAATGTAATATTTGAGCGCGGTGGGGCTCGGAGTCCCACCGCGTTGTCATTCAGAATAGTTGGGGTGTGGTAGAAGTTTGCAGCAACACGGCTTGACGAGCAAGCCCTGCTGCCCGCCATCGATAGTTTTCATTGTCGCTCAATTACTTTTAAAAAAGCCGGTTGATGAGCGCAGCGAATCGGCCGGAAATGTTTTTTCGTAAGCATTCAGGCGGACCATGCGCAAATCGTAGCTTTATCCCGCCGGGCCGGACGTGTCGTCGGGGCTGGACGTCGGAATGGCAGGCAGTGTGACCGTGAAGGTCGTGCCCTCTTGCAACTCGGAGTGAACCTCGATACGTCCCTGGTGCTCGCGGATGACTTTTTGCGTGACGGCCAGGCCCAGGCCAGTGCCTTTTTGACCCTTGTTGGAGTAGAAGGGCGTGAAAATTCTGTCCATCTCGCCGTCGATCCCGCTGCCGTTGTCGCACACGGTGACGACCACCTGGCTGTTCTCGCTGTCGTATTTGCTGGCAACGGTGATCACGCCTTCCTGGTCTTCCACGGCCTCCATCGCGTTGGTCAGCAGGTTCGTAAACGCGTGCCGCAGTCCGTCGCTGTCGGCTGGGATGGCCGGCAGGTCTTCCAGGTCGGCAATCAGCGCCACGCCGCGTTCGTCGGCCAGCGGGTTTTGCAACTGAACGCACTCGTTGAGCACGTAGTTGATATTGACATTTTCCAATAGCGGGTCGCGATCCTTGCCGAACGCGAGCATGTTCAGGATCAGCCGATTGATCCGCTCGAGGTTGCGTTGCACGATCGGCCAGGCCGCCTTGGACTTATCGAGATTGTCGTTCTGCAGGCCCATCTCCACCACGTCGATCCCAGCCGCTAGCGCCTGGAGTATGTTCTTGATATGGTGCGACAGGAACGCGACCGTCTCGCCCACGGCCGCCAGCCGCTCGGACTGCACTGCCTGCTCGTACAGACGCACGTTCTCGATCGCCAGGCCCGTCTGATACCCGATGGCCGTCAGCAGCCGCAATTGCTCGCTGGAGTAGATCTGCTCGGAAACGCTGCAATCGACGTGGATCACGCCGAGGATGCGGTCGCGGCCTTTGATCGGTACGCAGATGGCCGAGTGTATGCCCAGGTCCTGCACGCTCTTGCCCGAGGCGAACCGCTTGTCGCCCATGGCGTTGGTGGAAATCACGCCCACCTGCTTGCCGACGACCTCGTTGATGATCGTCCGCGAGATGGGGATCTCCTGCGTCATGCCGCTCTCGGTTACGCGAGTGGATTTTACGTTCAACTCGCCGTCTTCGTCGATGAGCATAATGTAGCCGCGGTCGGCCTTGACGACTTCGAAGACGATATCGAGCGTTCGCTGCAACAGCCGATCGACGTCGAAGATCGAGCTGATCTCGCCGATGAGATTGTAGAGAATCCTCAGGTTGCCGATCGCCTGGGCGCCGGCCTCTGGTGTGGGGATGATGATCGAGTCTTCGTTGCTCGGTATGCGAGCGACGATGGCCGCATCGACCAGGTTGCCTTCTTCGTCGATATCGACCGCGGAGGCGGGGATGTGTGTGACCGCACCGGCGCCGAACACCAGCAGCGACGAGCCGCAACGAATCTGGTCGCCGCCCTTGACCGCCGTCGTCCGTTCCAGCCGCATGCCGTTAACGTACGTGCCGTTGGCCGAGCCGAGGTCTTCGATCAGCCATTGCCCGTTCTGCGGGGTCAGCTTGGAATGCGCGCGCGAAATCGTTCCGTCGCTCAGCTGGATCGTCTCGCTGTGCCGGCCGATGATGTTCTCGCCCGAGCGAAGCTCGTAAGACCGACCCTTGTCGGGGCCCTGAATGACCTGGATAGATGCCAATTCTTTCTCGAATACTTCCTAATAAGTTCCTAATTAATTCCTAATTACTTCCTAATTACTTCCCAATATATTCTAAAAAAATCCTAATTAATGCTCAACAAAGTCTCAATAAAATCTCGGTGGGTGCGGAGTGATGCGTAAGGTTTTCATGAATGCTAAATAGTGTCAAAAAATGCCAAAAAGTGCCAGTAAATGACAAAAGATGACGAATAATGACAAAAAACGTCGAAATAATGCCGAAAAGTGCCGAATAATGACAAAAAATGCCGAAAAACGCAAAAAGTCGCGGCCGGCCTTCAGCCAAACGAGCCGTCGCCCAACCTGCGGATGTGAGCCAACCTGTGGAATGAAACAAAACTAAGCTGGGCAAGCTTTCCCGTCTTTCTCACGGCACATCTTCATCATACTTCCGCTCTTACTCTATGTCAATCTACGCTCGAAACTCGCCGCAGGTTCAGCCGGGAATACATAGGGCGATTCTTACCACGCGTCATCCGTAGTTATTACCAGCCGCGATCGGCTGAACGCTGCGGCAGGCGACCGCGACCATCGATATCGGATCACGATCGAATGCTTCGACGCGCTTAAAGGGCTGAACTTCAAACGCACTCTTCAGCAGCTTCGCATTTCTCTGACCACCGACGTCAAATCGCTCCGCCCGGAAGAGCCCACCTGGGACCGAACATTCCTCGCCCCCGGCGAGAAGTGAGATCGCATTAGAAAAATCAAGGGCAGTGGAGTATTGAATGGCCTCCTGTTAGTGGCGGCCGGGTGGCTAGGCCGGCGAGTTTATTCCTCCGTTCTGGCGCTCGTCATGAAGCATTTCTGGCTTTTCGTTTCGTCATCATAAACGAACGGGTTGGGGTGTTTTCTCGCCCTGCAACTCGCACACTTCCTTGCTAATTCTTGCCAATATTTTCTTGAAGACCGCTTGACAAGACACGGATAACAAGTATCATACTAATTGCATTGTTAAGTGCTCCGATTGGCCCAGCCGGTCGCAGCGCGAGTTTGCTTTGACCTGCTTCCGCTGGAGCGGCAGGTTCACCCGATTCGGGGTGAGGGCGTTCCCGCTCACTCGTACCACCCCAGGCCGCACGGCCGAGTTCCCGCCAATTGCATTCGGTATTCAATGGAATCATGATTTCATCAGCTGCCCGCAAGCAGCGGGTCGGCCAAGCCAGGAAGGAGAGACAACTATGAAGCGTCAAATGACTCAACGATCGATCGACAGGTTCGCCATTACTGCACTTACGGTGTTCCTTGGGGCCAGCAGCATGACCCGGGCAGAAACGCCTTATACCATCGAATGGGGCACACAATTGGGGACGGCGGCGAACGATTTCAGTTTTTCCGTTGCGGTTGACGGCGTGGGCAATTCGTATATCAGCGGGCGAACGCTGGGCGATTTGGACGGGAACAACGCGGGAGTCAACGATGCATTCCTGGCCAAGTTCGATGCCAGCGGATTACTGGTGTGGACGAAGCAACTGGGCACGTCGTCTCACGATCATAGTTATTCAGTCGCCGTGGACGGCGCGGGTAGAATCTATGTCAGTGGGTTCAGCGCTGGCAACTTGGCTGGCATCAACGCTGGCACCTACGACGCATTCCTGGCCAAGTACGATCCGAACGGTAATCAGCTGTGGTCCGAGCAACTGGGAACGACCGAAGAGGACTATTGCCAGTCCGTTGCCGTCGACGGGGCGGGCAATGCATACATCAGCGGCTATACCAAGGGCAGCCTGGGTGGGACCATCGCAGGGGGTGAAGACGCATTTCTGATCAAGTACGACCCGGCCGGCACGCTGCTGTGGTCCGAGCAATTGGGCACGGCGTTACATGATCGCAGCTATTCCGTCGCCATCGATGCGGCCGGCAATGCGTTCATCGGCGGGTATACCGTCGGGAATCTGGGCGGAACCAACGCAGGAGCCTACGACACGTTCCTGGCCAAGTACGATCCGAACGGAACCCAACTTTGGACCCAGCAGTTGGGCACGTCGGCTTCCGACCTCAGTTTCGCCCTTGCGGTCGACGGGGCGGGCAATGCTCTGATCTCTGGAATAACGCTGGGCGATCTGGACGGGAACAACGCGGGAAGTTCAGATGCTTATGTGGCCAAGTTCGACCCGACCGGGACATTGCTGTGGGCCGAGCAGTTGGGTACGCCGGCCATTGACGAATCCTGGTCTGTGGCGGCGGACGCTGCGGGCAACGTATTTGTCGGTGGGCACACCAACGGCGTCCTCGAAGGCGCCAGTGCGGGCGGTACCGATATTTTCCTCGCCAAGTACGGGCCGACAGGGAATCTGCTGTGGATCGATCAACTCGGCACGTCGGCTGGCGATTTCAATCGAGGTGTTACCGTCGATGGAGCGGGCAACGTGTATGTCACCGGCGAGACGTTCGGCAGTTTGATGCTGGGTATCTCGGGCGGATCAGACGCATACCTGATTAAGTACGCCGTCCCCGAGCCGGCGACGCTGATGATGTTGGCCATGGGCGGAGTGGCGATCATCAGACGCCGCAAAGCGTAGATTATCCAGACTGATATTTACTGGGACAGAAGTAGTTCCGCGTGCATCTCGTTGTACGCGGAATGCACCAATCCCCACTAGGGCGGCGGGGCTCGGTGTCCCGCTACCTATTCGTTAGATCATTACGCGGTGGGACAGGAGCCCCACCGCGCCAAGTAGAGTTTCTTTCTCGCCGTTCTCTGCGAACTCCGCGAACTCTGCGGTTCAAGATGTTTTCATGCCGTTTTTGCGCGCGCACTTTGTCACGTTTTCGCGCAAGGGGCGGGGGAAAAATCCAAAATTTCTAATCCCGGCTGGCCGGTGACTTGCCGATTTCCAAAACTGCGTTCGGTGCCGTTTGCGCGCGCAAAACAGGTACCTCACCAGTAAGGGTAGAGAGGTCGCGCTACGCACGAACCTCTCGATTTCGGAATTTGGATTTGGGATTTTTTGGAATTTGGATTGAAAAGCAGAAGCAACATAAACGGCCGCGATTGCGAAGCCTGGTTAACCAATCAACAAGTGAACCAGTGTTCTTTTGGTCATTGGGCACTTGGGGACTTGGGAATCTGGAACTTTGGCTGCGTTTCACATAAATCGCTTATGCATAACACTAACCTTATATTAGAAAAAGACCTGCCGATATTGGAGCTCGTTCGTTTCCGGGCCTGCTCGTACCGTTTCGTACGGTTTGGTACGTTCTCGAACGGCCTCGTACGCATAGGGACATTGCGGTGTGTTTCGGGACAAAATGGACGGTTGAGCACAGGTGCGGGGCGAGCGGGGCGGCTAGCGTCAGTCGTCTTCCTTGGCGGGTTGGTCGATGGCGACCGGCGTGTGTTCGTCGCCGATCGGTTCGCCCGTGTTCGTCTTGAGTTTGGCGACTGGGTTGGCGGCTTCGTGATTGAGAAGGTCCAGCTCGAGTTGTTTCTGTTGATCTTCGGTGAGCGTCTTCCAGCCGAGCCGGCCGCGACATTTGGGGTACTTCGAGCAGCTAAGCCACGGGCCGCGCTTCGAGCGGCGCAGGTTGAGCGTCGCTTCGCATTTCGCGCACTTCAGGTCCACCTGCAGCGGCGGGGCGGACGGGTGCTTGACGAAACCCTTGCGGTCGAGATTGACCACGCCCTTGCAGTCGGGATACTTCGTGCAGCTGAGGAACGGCCCGAACCGGCCCTTGCGTTTGATCATCGCGCCTTCGCAGAGGGGGCAGGCGACGTCAATGGTGATCTGCTCGAGCTTCTTGCCTTCCTTATCGACGGGGAAGGTGTTCTTGCAGTCCGGGTAGCCAGTGCATGCGAGGTAGCGCCCGTTCTTGGAGAACTTGTAGACCATCGGGCTATTGCATTTTTCGCATACGTAGTCGCTCGGCGTTTCCTCGGCCTTGGCGTGGACCATGTTCTCCTTGGCCAGTTCGAGGTTCTCGCTGAACGGCCCGTAGAAATCGGCCAGCACGGTAGCCCACTCGGCCTGGTTCTCCTCGACGAGGTCGAGCTGGTCTTCCATGTGTGCGGTGAAGCGGATGTCCAGCACCTTGGGGAAATGCTTGACCAGCTTGTCGGTGACGACCGTGCCGAGGTCGGTCGGATGGAACGATCGCTCGAGATGCTCGACGTAGCCGCGGCTCTGGATAGTCTGGATGATGGCGGCGTAGGTGCTCGGCCGGCCGATGCCGTCGGCCTCCAGCGCCTTGACCAGCGAGGCCTCGGTGAATCGCGGCGGACCCTGGGTAAAGTGCTGCGTGGGCGAGAGATCGGCTGGCGATACGGCCTGGCCTTCTGCGAGTTCGGGCAGGATCTGCTCGCCGCCGCGAGGTCGGCCTGCCACCCGCATGTAGCCGTCGAATTTCAGCGTTCGCCCGACGGCCTTGAACGATGCCGTGCCGCTCGGAGTTTCGGCGACGATGTCTGCGTCGGTGACTTTCCACACGGCCGGGTTCATCTGGCAGGCGACGAATCGCTTCCAGATCAGGCTGTAGAGTTTGAACTGTGCTTCGTCGAGCACGTTTTTGAGATCTTCCGGGCGTCGTCGGCAGTCGGTGGGGCGGACGGCCTCGTGTGCTTCCTGCGTCCGCTGGCGCGACGAGTAGCGGCGGGGTTTGTCGGGCAGGTAGTCCGGGCCGAAGCTCTCTTCGATCATCGTGCGGACCTGGCCGATCGCTTCGTTGGAGAGGTTCGTGCTGTCGGTACGCATGTAGGTAATCAGGCCGACGCTGCCCTCGCCGGGCACTTCCATGCCTTCGTAAAGCGTCTGGGCGGTTCGCATGGTCCGCTGGGCCGAGAAGCGAAGCTGAATGGACGCCGTCTGCTGCAGAGTCGACGTGGTGAACGGCGCCGACGGGCGCGACTTGCTTTCGCGATGGCGCGGATTACTGACGATGAAGTCAGGCCCGCCTTGGCCGAGCTTTCCGCCAACGACCACGACGTTTCGCGCGGCGCCTTTGCCCTTGGGGTTCTCGGTTCGCTCTACGTTTGCGATCGCAAGCCCGAGCGCCTTTGCGATGTCCTGGGCCGCCTTATCGTCTTCGCATTTGAACCGCTTGCCGTTGAAGCTGAACAGTTCGGCGCGGAAGGCCTTGTGCTCGGTGAGGAATTCCTGCTGGACCGATCGGGTTGGCGGGTTGCCCTTTTCGTCGGTCGTCGCCATCAGTGCGGACCATTTATCGGCGAAGGCCGAGGCGCCAGGGAGGTCGGGCGTGAAGATCGCGCCGATCTTCCAGTATTCTTCCGGGTTGAATGCATCGATCTCGCGTTCGCGATCGACGATCAGTCGCACGGCTACCGACTGGACGCGGCCGGCCGACAGTCCGCCGGCGACCTTGCGCCACAGCAGCGGCGAGATCTTATAGCCGACGATGCGGTCGAGGATTCGCCGGGCCTGCTGGGCGTTGACCATGTGCCCGTCGATTTCTCGCGGGTTGGCGAACGCTTCGCGGATCGCGCCGCTGGTGATCTCGTTGAAGACCACGCGGCGGATTCGTTCGGGTTCGACGTTGAGGCTTTCTGCGAGGTGCCACGCGATCGCCTCTCCCTCGCGGTCAAGGTCAGTCGCCAGGAACACCAGTGGAGCGGTCTTGGCGTATTTCTTAAGTTCGGCGAGAACTTTCTTCCGCCCGGCCAGCGGCTCGTAGGTCGGCGTGAAGCCGTTTTCGATATCCACGCCGATATCGCTTTTGGGCAGGTCGCGTACATGGCCCATCGAGGCCTTCACCACGTAATCCGAGCCGAGATAGCGATTGATGGTCTTGGCCTTGGCGGGCGATTCGACGATGACCAGGTTCTTGCCCGCACCGCTGGCAGCCTTGGACGCGCTCGAGCGCGAACGCGAAGCCCGCTTCGGCGAGGCGGCGCCGGCTTTGGACGACTTCTTTTTATTGCTGGTCGTTTTGGGCATCGTTATCGTTTGTTTCGGCTACATTGCAGTTCTGCTTACGTTATAGGCGCTTCAATGGGGGAACATGATTCGGTCCCGCACAAGGCCTTGTCAAGCCTGAGACCATTTTTTTCGGCAGCTAAAATGTCTAAGTTTATTAATTTCAATAGAATCAATCGCATAAAAACCGTGATTTCAGCCCGTCAATGTTCGCCATGGCCGGTCTTAGATTGTTTTTTCGCCAGCCATTTTGATAGATCCGGCAGGTGGCGTCACCGAACAATACGAAGAATCCGGCCGTGTGTTCGGAGGTATTGGCAGGCCTGCGTCCAGCCGCAAACGAAGAAGCATGAAACGAAGAAACATGAAAAAGAAGAACATGGCCACAAGCGTGAGCCATGGCGCCCAACCTGAACTTATCTTCTTAATTTGTGTCATTCGTCCTTCGACAAGCTCAGGATAAATAATTCGTGGACAATTGGGTGAGCAGTCTCTCGTTGGCTTACCCAGCGTCCCGCCGGCGATTTGGCATTGACCGGCGCGGCGTTCGCGGATACCGTGTCGCTTGTTATGGAAGTCTACTGACCCGCCCGGCCGGCTTGTCCGTCGGGCATTCAATCAGGATTGATAAATACATGCCCCATGAATCAATATTAGATGTTTCACAAATCGATCAGGATCAGGTTGCGGTTTCCCGCGATGAAATCTACCAGGTCATTCCGCACCGTTTCGAGTTCCAGCAGCTCAATGGCATTTTCTTCATCGACGAAGAAAAGCGGGTGATGGCCGGCTATCGCGAAGTCAGGGGCGACGAGTTCTGGGTTCGCGGGCACATCCCCGGCCGACCGATTTTCCCCGGCGTGCTGATGATCGAGACTGCCGCTCAGTTGGTCGGGTACTTCGCGTCCAGCCACTTTCCGGACAAGGGCTTTTTGGGTTTTTCCGGCGTGGACGGCGTGAAATTCCGCGGGCAGGTGGTCCCCGGCGATCGTCTGGTCATGGTCGGCCGGATGATCGAGGTCAAGCCTCGCCGATGCAAGGGCCTCGTGCAGGGCTTCGTTAACGGCAAGCAGGTCTTTGAGGGCACCATTACCGGAATGTGGCTCTGAGCCGATCCCGGCAATGCAGCCCCTCATCCGAGAATCCCATGCCTGACTGGCCCAAGAGATTCGACGGGCAGTTGCAGGTCGCTCCGCCGGTGAGCGACTCTCTTCTCAATGAGGTTCCCGCCAAGCGCGGCATTTTCGCACTTCTCGACAAGTCCAATCGCCCGATCGTTCTTCTGACGGCTGCCAATATCCGCGCCCGTCTGCGGGGCAGGCTGTCCGAACCGCTCGAAGACAAGCGCACCCGCACCGTCGATCTTCGCGAAATCACGCGCACCGTCGTCTGGAAACTCACGGGGTGGCACTTCGAGACGGAGTTGGAATATTTCGAGGCTGCCCGTCGGATGTGGCCGGACGCGTACAGCGAATTGCTGGCATGGCGGCCGGGCTGGTTCGTTCACGCCGACCCGCAGGACGAGTATCCGCGATTCGTTCGGACGCGCGACCCGGCCGACCAGAGCGGCGTTAGCGTGGGGCCATTCCCCAACGGGCGCAGCGCCGACCGTTTTATCGACGCGATAGCCGATGCATTCGAACTTTGCAGGCACTATCGATGCCTGCGACTTTCGCCGCACGGCGAGCGATGCGCCTACGCCCAGATGGGCCGATGCCTCAGCGCGTGCGACGGAACCATATCAATGGCCGACTACCGGCAAGTGATCGCCGAGGCGGGCGAGTTCGCAGCCGGCAGTCGCGAGAAGACCTTCACGCGGCTGGGCGAGCAGATGGCCGACGCCGCAGCAAAGTTGGAATTCGAGCGAGCCGGTTCACTCAAAGCCCGCCTGGATCGCCTGGGCGAGTTGACCGGCGGGCCGTACGTTCACGTCGCACCCATCCAGCAGTTTCATTACCTGTTGGTCCAGCCGGATCGCACCCGCAAGGCCAAGGTTTTCTGTGCGTGCGGCGGGCAGGTTTCGTCGGCCAGTGCGTTGGATTACCCCCTCAAGCCCGCCCAGGTTCAGCGAACGCTTCGCCGCATGGCCGCGTTCGTGCAGCGCTGCGACCGGCAAAAAACCGCGATCTCACCAGCGCAGACGACCGAAAAACTCTGGCGGATGGGTCTGGTGGCCCACTACCTGTTTTGCAGCGACAAGCGGCGTGGCCTGATTTGGCGATGGCGGCCGGAATCGACACCAACCCAACTCGCCGAGGCGATCGAGGCTGGCCGCGACGTGATCCGTGTGCGAGCGCCCAAGCCCCGCAAGAGTAAAAAAGACAAACCCGCCGCGTCGAACTGAGTATGTAAACAGCCGTATAATACTTGCCGCGCCAAAGTGAGGGCATTAGGCTTTGCTATCAGAGCGCGGCGGGGCTCCTGTCCCGCCGCGTAAGATCTGAAGCAGCGATTTCGGAATTGGGAATTCGGATTTCGGATTTAACAACAGAAACGGCACGACAAAGAACAACAACAGGCTGGCCTGCGTCCCGCCGCTAAACAAAAAAGCATGAAATGAAAAAACATGAAAAAAAGAACATGGCCACGCAAGCGTGAGCCATGGCACCCAACCTGAACTTTTCTTCTTAATTCGTGTCATTCGTGGACAGAAAGTCGTAGGGCGTGCAACTCGTTGCACGCGGAATAAATTCGCATGACTTCATTTATCACACCGATCCGCAAGCGAATGCCTCGCAGGCGACGCAAGTCGTGGCGATACGTTTCTCCGCAGCGGCGTGGCGCCGGCGTGATCGCCTTGGCGTTGCTGGCGCTGCTGACCTACGCGTATTGGTACCAGACCAACGACGCCGAGGTCCGTCGCAAGACCGAAGCATACCTGCGACAATTGACAGGCCTGCGAGTGAGCATCGACAAGGCCCGCTTTCAACTTTTCGGGGATATCGAACTCGAGCGGGTTCGCCTCTACGTGCCCAATAGCGGCTCGCCCGATCCGATTTTCCGCGCGGGCAAGGTGCTCATGCGGCACCAGCCTTGGGATCTGTTGGTCTCCGGGCGCGTCAGGCCGGCCGAAATCACATGCGTCGAGCCCGTGATGACCCTGGAGTACGACGCCGAGACTGGCTCGCTGAGCCTGCGGAAACTGATGGAGCTGGTCAGGCGTCGCAAGCTGTTTCACATGAAGGGCGACGGGGTGCTGCCGACCATTATCGCTCGCGACGGCAAATTGAGCATCGTCGATGTCGAGGCGGGCGTGCGGCGGTACGTCGACGAACTTCCCATCGAACTGACCATGATTCCGCAAGGGCGGGACGCATACCTCATCAGCTTTCAGGAAACTGCTCCCGACGGGCGGTCCGTCATGGGCGGGCAGCTTAAAGTGGATCTGCGCGAGGGGCGGATCACCCAGGAGTCGGGCGACTTCCTGCTCGAACGTCTCGGCCGAACGCTGCCGCATCGCTATCGCCAATGGCGAGAGCGCTACCAGTTGACCGGCAAGATCCAGATTCCCGTGGTCTCGCCAGCCGAGAAACTCTTCGAAGTGAATCTTGTGGACGTTTCGATGAAATCGCCCGCAGCCGAGGGCGGCCTGGAACTGGTCCACGTTAGCGGCAAGCTGATCTTTCGAGACGATGGGATTACGGTCGATAACATCTCCGGGCGAATTCCACAGGCGGGCAACGCACGGTTCGAACTGACGGGCCGATATTTCGGCTTCGACGCCAACTCGCCTTTTGAGCTTGTCGCTGCGATTCATGATCTGTCCGTACCCGCACCTGGTGAGGTGACCGGGGCCTTGGCCGATGCCCTGGTGGGCGTGCGGAAACAATTTCGCCCGACAGGAAAAGTGGATGTCTCGGTGACGGTCAGCCGGGATGCAGAAGGGAAAACTACGTATGCCGGCTCGGCTTCGCCCAAGGGCATGTCGGTGGTTTTCAAACCCTTCCCATACGCAGTCGAGAACCTGCGAGGTATAGTCGCCTTCTCGCCCGGCCAGGTCGAATTGAAGGACATTACCGCCCAGCGTGGCCGCACGAAAATCCGCATCAACGGAAAGGCATTCCACGATCGCCAACTGCGGTCGTACGATATTCAGGTTCTCGCCAGTGACGTCGTGTTCGACGAAGAACTTCTCCAGTCTATTCCGCCGGGCCTGTCGAAGGTTTGGAAAGCGCTGAGCCCCATCGGCCGATGCGGGTTCGACGTGAGGGTGCATCGCGGCCGCGGCGATTTGTACCAGCATCTCGACGCCCACCTGATACTCGATGGGCACGGATCGATTCTTTACGACAAGTTCCCGTATCGCATCGGTGAAATGACCGGCGACGCTTATATAAGCGACCGGGACGTTCGCATCGAGTCGGTCAAGGGCCGGGCCGGCCGCGCGACCTGTACGATCGACGGCAATCTGACAGCCATGGGCACCGAAGACTGGACCGCCGATCTGACCGTGACCGGCAGCGATCTGCCTATAGACGACGCGTTGGTTAAGGCGGTAGGCCCGGGCGGTGCTGCGGCTCGCGACGCGCTGCGCCCCACAGGAGACACCAAGGAATTCACCGCACGTCTATGGCGCAAGGCCGGCCAGAAGTACGACTATCGCATCGAAGCCAGGCTGGAAAATGTTGCAATCAATCTCAAGGCGTTTCCCTATGAAATCGCCCAGAGCCAAGGCGTGATCGTCATCCGACCGACCAAGGCAATCGTCGAGCAGCTTCGCGGCGTGCACGGCAAAGCGACAGTCACGGCAAGCGGGCAAATTCATCTGCTCGGCGACGGAGTGGGCCTGGACATGAAGGTGGCTGCGAGTGACATTTTGCTCGACGACGAATTTGCCGCCGCCTTGCCCGAGAGGTTCAAGAAGATATGGGCTCGGCTGTCGCCAGGCGGCCTGGCCGACATGAGCCTGTCGCTCCAGCAGAACCTGCCTGGCCAGGAGGCGGACGATTACAGATTCGTGCTCGATGCCAAGGACGTCAGCGTGGTGCTGAGCGATTTTCCGTACCCGATCACCGGCATTCGCGGCCAGATCGTCGCCACGCCCGCCAAGGTGCTTCTCAATAATCTCATCAGCGATTCCAACGGCGCCCATATTGAAATGGACGGGACGTTTATCCCCAAAGGCGACGGCGGGCGGACCGAGGTGGCTGTTCGAGGCAACGCGATTCCGATCGACGAAAAGCTGCTCGGCGCGCTGCCGGGAGAGTTCGCAGTTCTGGCCGATCGGTTCGAGCCTGGCGGATCGTGCGATTTCGATATCAAACAATTGCAATTTGCTCGCGGCGGTGCGGCGCCCGCCAGTCAGCCGGCGGCCCAGACCCAGCCTGCCGTTTCGCCGAGCTCGCCGCGCTGGCGTGTCGACGGACGGGTTACGCTGAATGGCGCTAAGGTGAATCTCGGCTTCGGCACTAAGACGGTTACAGGCTCGGCGACAGGGGTGGTCGGCCGAGACGAACAGGGAATCGCCGTCGATGCCAATGTCGAACTGGATCGCGTCTCGGTCGGCGACCACAAGGTGACCGAAGTGAGGGGCCAGCTCGTGAAGAGCTCGGCCAGCACGGTGATGAAACTCGAAGACCTCGAAGCCAGCGCCCACGGCGGTCGGCTGGCGGGTTTCGCGATGATCGACCTCCGCAGTCCGTTGCGTTACCGGCTGAGCATTGTGGTCGATCGGCTGGACATGAAGCATCTGTTCAACCCCGCGGACGATCCAAATATCCCGAAAATGTCGGGCCTGCTCGACGGGCGAATCGAGCTGATCGAAAAAGTCGGCGACGTTGAAGCTCGCCAGGCGTCGGGTGTGCTGCGAATTTCGCAGGCAAAGCTCTACAAGCTGCCCGTGCTGCTGGACCTGCTGACGGTTGTATTCCTGGCCTTGCCCGAGGGCAGCACCTTCACCGACGGCGAGGTGACCTACCACCTTCGCGGGCGCAAGCTGGTGTTCGACGAAATCCATATGTACGGCCCGACGCTCTCGCTGGTCGGCAGGGGGACGATGCAGATGGACAGCCGAAAGCTGAAGCTGACTTTCCTGGTCGGGCCTCCCGGCAAACTACCAGGCCTCAGCGGGCTGGCCGAAGAATTCCTCCAGGGCATCCTGCGCGAAATCGCGGAGATCGAAGTCACCGGCACGCTCTCCAAACCCAAGACGCGCACGCGAACCCTCGGCAGCCTCGAAGAAGTCATCCGCAAACTCACCACGCCGGCGCCGGAAGCCAGGTAGAGCCTTTACCCCCGCATCGCAGTTGTAGGACGAACTCGTTGCACGCGAAATAAACGGCCTTGTTGCTTTTTTCTCTCGCGGCGCAGAAAATTCACGCAGACAATCGAAAGGATATTTCTCCATGCACGAAACGAAAATCGGAATCATTGGCGGAAGCGGACTTGGCGAGGCGATCTGTTCGCCCGGCCAGGGCAAGTCGGTCCAGATAGCCACGCCGTTCGGCGAGCCGTCCGACGCGATCATCGAAACCGAATGGAAGGGCACGGCCGTTGCGTTGCTGAACCGCCACGGGCCCGGCCATATGATCCCGCCTTCGCAGGTGCCGTATCGCGCGAACATCTACGCGCTCAAGGCGGTCGGCTGCACACACGTGCTGGCCTCGGGTGCGGTGGGTTCGCTGCGAGAAAAAATCCAGCCCAAGGACCTGGTGATCCCCGATCAGGTGATCGACAAAACATACCGGCGCGAGGGGACGTTCTTTGACGGCGGGCTTGCCGCTCACATCGAGTTCGCCTCGCCGTTCTGCCCGATCCTTCGCGAGCATCTGTTGCACTGCGCCGCTGCGGTCGACACCAACGTGCACGACGGCGGAACGTACGTCTGCATGGAAGGCCCGGCCTTCTCCACCCGCGCCGAGAGCGAAATGCATCGCCAGTGGGGCGGCGACCTGATAGGCATGACCTGCATGCCCGAAGCCAGGCTCGCACGCGAGGCCGAGCTGGCCTACGTCAGCCTGTGCCTGCCGAGCGACTACGATTGCTGGCGTCCGGTGGGGGCCGAGCTCGACAAGCACGAGCTGCTCAAGGAGATCATCGGCAACCTTACCGACGCGACGCGTAACGCAGTCTCGCTGATAAAGGAGGCCGTGGCGCGATTCGGCGAGATTGCCGAGCTGACGTCGGCCGCCCACACAGCGTTGGAAATGGCCATCTGGTCGGATCGCTCGCAGATCTCCGACGAAACCAAGCAGCGCCTCGGCGTACTCGTCGAGAAGTATCTGTAATTATTCCGTGTCCGCACCGGCGTGAAATGATTGATTCTGGTTTGATTACGGCGAATCGGCGGTAGGTTCTTCCGTATTTCGGCGAGAGTTGCTATCCTGATCGAACTATGTTTGAGGCGTTGACGCAGAAATTTGACGGCGTATTCCGCAAGCTCTCCGGGCGCGGCCGCATCAGCGAGGCCAACATTCGCGATGCAATGCGCGAGGTGCGCACCGCTTTGCTCGAGGCCGACGTCAACTACCAGGTCGCACGCAAGTTTTGCGACGACGTGGCGGCCAAGGCTGTCGGCACGGATGTTATACAATCTCTCCACCCGGGCCAGCTCATGGTCAAGCTCGTCCAGGACGAACTGACCAACCTGATGGGCCCGGCCGATTCGCAGATCTACTACGTCTCGCCGCCGCCGACGGTGATTATGATGGCCGGCCTGCAGGGTGCGGGCAAAACCACCATGTGCGGCAAGCTGGCGAAGTACATGATCGCCCAGGGCAAGCACCCGGTGCTGGTCGCCTGCGACCTTCAGCGACCGGCGGCCGTTGAGCAGCTCAGCGTGGTGGCAGGGCAGGCCGGCGCGAAGTCGTTCAGCATCGCCGGCGAGAAAAACCCCGTCAAGGTCGGCCGAAAGTCCATCAGTTGGGCGCGCAAAAACGAATGCGACGTCGTGATCATCGACACGGCCGGTCGCCTTCACATCGACGAAGATATGATGAAGCAGGCCGCCGACATCGCCCGCGCCACCAGCCCGCACCAGATATACCTAGTCTGCGACGCGATGACAGGCCAGGACGCCGTCAACTCCGCCAAGGAGTTCAACGAGCGGCTGGAACTGGACGGCGTGATCCTCACCAAGTTCGATTCCGACGCACGCGGCGGGGCGGCCCTGTCGGTCAAGGCCGTCACCGGCAAGCCGATTAAATTCCTCGGCGTGGGCGAGAAGCTCGGCGACATGGAGGAGTTCCACGCCGACCGCATGGCCGGGCGCATTCTGGGCATGGGCGACGTGGTGACACTCGTCGAAAAAGCCCAGCAGCAGTTCGACGAAGTCGAGGCCGCCAAGCTCCAGGAGAAAATGGCCAAGGGCAAGCTGTCGCTCACAGACTTCCTCGGCCAGATGAAACAGATGCAGAAGATGGGGTCGATGAAGGATCTGCTGAAGATGATCCCGGGCGTAGGCTCGCAGGTCGACACGATGGGGCTGGAAGGCAACGAAACCGACCAGATGGAAGCGATCATTATGTCGATGACGCAGCAGGAGCGAGACACCCCGTCGATCATCGAGGCGTCGCGCCGGCGAAGAATCGCCAAAGGCAGCGGCTGCGACCCGCAGGACGTTTCGGGGATGGTCAAGAGCTTCAACATGGCCGCCGGCATGATGAAGCAGATGTCCGGCATGGGCACTCGCGACCGGATGAAGATGGCCCAGCAGATGGGCCAGACCGGCATGATGGGCGGCACGCCGCAGTTCAAGGTCAAGCAGCGGTCCAAACGCCTGACCAAAAAACAACGCGACAAACGTAAGAAACGCAAGAAAAAGTAAGCACCTTAAAGTAATTGCCGCAAGCGTGAGCGAGGGTTTATCAACAAGAAACATTCAGCGTGCAACGAGTTACACGCCCTACATCGAAGCAACACGGTTTGCGAGCAAACCGTGCCACCCGTCACCCAACGATTATGCCACCCGTCATCAAAATGCCCGCGACTAGGGGCTGATGTGAATCTTTCGTGCGATAGAATGCGGTGGAGATGCGTCGGGATACCTCAAGAAAACCGCAAACCCAGCCGAGAAGGTATTGACTGGCGGGGCAAAACAGTTACGATGGTATGTTCCGTCGCCTGCCGCGATGGCGAGGTCCGCTAGGGACGCCTCGTAAGTTGTTTGATAATAAAGAGCGTTTTGGGATACACACGAGACGCTCAAAAGAGCCAGAAGGTGACAGCCGCCGCTTGGGCGGTTGAGAATGATATGGAATATGATGAGATTGTTGGGCCTGTAGCTCAGTTGGTTAGAGCGCACCCCTGATAAGGGTGAGGCCGTTGGTTCGACTCCAACCAGGCCCATTTCCCACCGTTACGGATTGAGGATTTGTTCAAAATTCAAAATTTGAATTCGTATTTCGAATTGATTTTTCCTGGGACGTTTCGTATCGAAAATCCGCAATCGAAAGTCCGTAATCGAAAAATCGAAAATTCGAAAAATCCCCAATTGTTTCGGGGACGTAGCTCAGATGGGAGAGCGGCTGGTTTGCAACCAGCAGGTCGGCGGTTCGATTCCGCTCGTCTCCATTGTAACTTAATTGTTTCCATTGTGCGTTTGGCCGGCAGAAAGGCCAAAAAGGGCAGTGTTGTTTGGGCTTGTTATAGCAGGCTGAAATGGCTGCCCGGCGGATTGAGAAAGATTTTTTACAATAATCCGCATAAAATGCTTGATGGAAGGGTATCACCTTCTGTATAACATGCGACCCTGAATGAGGAGACGGGAAGCAATTGTCTCTTGATTCTGGGAACCGGGAAGGGCCGATTGGGTCCGCCCCGGAGTTTGAGAAGCTCTTTGAAAACTGCATATGGATTGTTGCAACGAAAGATATATTTTTGTTTACAATCTTTCTGTTGCGAGGTTCACCGAATCGAAGCGTTTTAGGCGGCTTGGTTTCAAATCTGTCGGTTCTCCCACGAGGGCCAACGGCAAATGTGACCAAGCTACTAAGGGTATACGGTGGATGTCTAGGCGTGATGAGGCGATGAAGGACGTGGTAGGCTGCGATAAGCCCAGAGGAGCTGTCAAACGAGCGTTGATCCTGGGATGTCCGAATGGGGAAACCCGGCGTTACTGTGCAAGCAGATGGCGTCACTGACAGGTGAATGTATAGTCTGTCAGAGCGAACGCAGAAAACTGAAACATCTAAGTATCTGCAGGAAAGTAAATCAACCGAGACTCCGTGAGTAGCGGCGAGCGAAAGCGGATTAGCCCAAACCGGTCCTTCGGGACCGGGGTTGCGGGCGCCATTCAGGAGTTACAAAGATTTGTAATAGTCGAAGAGTCTGGAAAGTCTCACGACACAGGGTGAAAGTCCCGTAGGCGAAATTGCAAATCCTCCGTTATGTTTGGCGTACCAGAGTAGCGCGGAACCCGTGGAACTCTGCGTGAAGCTGGGGGGTCCACCCTCCAAGGCTAAGTACTACATCACGACCGATAGTTGACAAGTAGGGCGACTGAACGATGAAAAGTACCTCTATTAGAGGAGTTAAAAGTACCTGAAACCATATACCTACAAATTGTCGGAGCTCTATGGCCTCTCTTCGGAGAGGCAACGAGTGACGGCGTGCCTTTTGCATAATGAACCGGCGAGTTACCGTTTGCGGCCCGGCTAAGCGTCTCAGGCGCGGAGCCATAGCGAAAGCGAGTCTTAATAGGGCGCATGTCGTAGGCGGTAGACCCGAAACTGAGTGATCTACCCATGGCCAGGTTGAAGCGACCGTAAAAGGTCGCGGAGGACCGAACCCACTAACGTTGAAAAGTTAGGGGATGAGCTGTGGGGAGGAGTAAAAGTCTAATCAAACTCAGAGATATCTGGTTCTCTCCGAAATAGCTTTAGGGC